>Ga0247611_10000351_pt1 | contig 94863 bp, 81 predicted proteins | sample 177DNAGHGhighgp2_FD_192422 | JGI IMG/M metagenome (GOLD analysis project Ga0247611, IMG submission 192422) | Sheep rumen microbial communities from Palmerston North, Manawatu-Wanganui, New Zealand - 1770 DNA GHGhigh gp2 | ecosystem: Host-associated > Mammals > Digestive system > Stomach > Rumen...
TGTCGAAGACCCACGAGTGCTCGCAGTAATTTCACGAATTTTACGAATTGCCATGCGGATGATAAGGACTCGCTACGCGCTTGGCTCGTCCAAGAATTTCACAAATGGTCGTAACGACCAGCGAGATTTGTCGAAGACCCACGAGTGCTCGCAGTAATTTTACGAATTCTTGCTGCGCCCGCAAATTGACTTTGTCCATTCGTTCAATTCGTTGCATCTGTGATGTTTCGTTCAATTCGTTGCATCTGTGATGTTTCGTTCAATTCGTTGCATCTGTAATGTTTCGTTCAATTCGTTGCATCTGTAATGTTTCGTTCAATTCGTTGCATTTGTGATGCATTCGAGAAATTCCGTTACCCATGAGCATTCGTAAAATTCGAAAAATTCGTGGTCGTTATTCAGTTTCTCGGTCTACGGACGCACGTCGGCGCCGCCCTCGCTGCCGCTGCCGGTGTTATCGCCGGTGTTACCGTTATCGCCGGTTTCTCCGGAGCTTCCAGAATTTCCGGAATTTCCGGCATTTCCGGAGTTCCCGCCGGTAGTCGGCGTCAGCGTGTCGACGTCGCGCATGGAGATGCCCTCGAGCATCACCTTGATGCGGGCGCGCTTGCCGGCCACCACGGTGGTCTTCACCTCGGGCTGGAACACGAAGTGGGTGCCCTTCACGTTGTCGCGCACGTTGAACTTGTCGGGGTCGGTCTCGCCGGTGGTCGAGATGCAGGCCTTGAAGCAGCCCAGGTAGGGGATCTGCATATTTCACTCGCAATAAAAAAGTTGTTTTACCTTCTCATACCAAACCCTTCGCTATAGAAAGGTTGATAATGGGAAAGTAAAACAACTTGCTCCAAATCGTTATTTCAAAATGCTTCTACTTTGAAACCTTGATGAGGTGAGAAGGAGTTGTTACTCTGTGAACCAATCCTTGGGCACGCTGACACGCTCCTTCATCCAAGGCTGCATGTCGTCGACAGCAATAATCATCGGTGCTGTGCCGGCCTTGGGGAAGGTGATGTTGTAGACAGCACCATTTTTGCCATTCACCTTGATGCCTACGTTGTTGGCATCGTAGTCCCAGCCCGAAACCTCAAACTCGGCCAACGTCTCGTTATAGTCAATGTTGCCCTGTGAATTATACATCGTACCAACATCGAAGCCGTGCAGGCTCTTCATCCACTTCGTATCACCGATTGACAACTCAAAGTCGAGCGTACCGCCCATGCAGCGGATAAAGGCCTTGCTGGGGGCTGTCGTGACGCTTGTCACCACGTCAGTCTTCAGCACGCCGTTCTCGTAGGTTACGGTATGAGTGGCGACGGTGTAATCCGAAACGTCAACCACCACGTCGTTGAAGTCGAAGTCGTCAGTAGCGCCCAGGTCTTCAATCATATAGCGCTTGGTGCGAGCGGTGGTCACCTCGTACTTGTCCTCGGTGATGATAGACTTCTGGGGAATGTCGGGATTGCCAACCACAGCCAGTACTACATCATTGTAGTCGTCATCGCCCGTCTGGGGAGCAGGATTGATAATATCCTCAATACCGATATACTTCACGATGGCGTTCTCCTTCAGTTCGATGCCATTCAGCTCGGGCTTGATGCCTTCGGGAATGTCAACATAGACTGCACGGCCATTGGTGGTACCGCAGGGAGCTGGGAACGCTTGGCCTTTGGAATGACTGACGGGGGTATGGTCGTAGATGTTGTCAATATACACCTCGACAGGGGTACCGACAGGAGCCTCGATGTAGACGCCCTTCATGTTGATGGGACTGCCATCGGCGTATGACGTGTCCTTCAACATACCGTTGATGGTCTGGAAGTTGACCCAGTCCTTGCTGAACACGATGACGGGGTCCTGGTCGCCAACCTTCACCTTCAGGTCGAAGGTCAGGCAGCCGCCACAGAACAGCGGGAAGATGTAGAAGCCACTGGCCGGAGCCACCAGAACGGCAGGCTTTCCATTCTGCTTCTGCTTTTCGGGAAGCGTCTCTACCATGGCATCAAGCAACTGGCCGTTCTTCTCGACACCACCGGGAATCTGAATCTCAGAATACAGCCAGCTGGCATCCTTGACTTTGGTCTTGATTTTCGACACATCGCCCCAGTCGATTCCCTGCTCCAGAACCTCAACCTTGATTGCGGAGAATCCGCGGGTTGCCAACTGACGCTCGCCAGTCGTGAAGTCCCACGACTGAGTGGACTTAATGTCACCATACTTGGCCACGAAATTGGAAGCATAAATCTGCTTCTGTTCGGTCTCGATTTGGCCAGCGTCAAACAGATTTACGTCATTCTTACATGACATGAAGGTTGCCGCACTGCTCAGAGCAACCACGGAAAGCAATACAATTTTTTTCATATTCTTTGACTTTATTTTTCTTTCTATGCTACAAAGATATGAATAATGAACGTATAGTGACGCATTTTACTTCGTTATTTATTGTATTTTAACGAAAATTGATCTTATCCGCGCTGCCAGCAGCTGCCCGTCGCTACATGTCTATTCCTTGATATTGGGCTCTTCCAGTCCAAGCCCCTTCTTCCTGTCGACGGCTTTAAGCACGAAGCCCAGGATAAGGGCGGCCACGCCGAGGCAGGCAAGCATGACCAGCGGCGCCGTATAGTCGAACTGAGTGGGGTCGGTCACGCCGGGGTTGGTCTTGTCGAGCACCTTGCCGATGAGCAGTGGGAAAAGCCAGAGACCGATGTTCTGTATCCAGAAGATGAGCGCGTATGCCGAGCCGATTACCTTCGAGTCGACCAGCTTGGGCACCGAAGGCCACAGGGAGGCAGGAACCAGTGAGAAGCTGGAGCCGAGCACCAGAATGGTGACATAGGCAATGATGATGCCGCCCACGGCATTGCCCTTGAACATGGGCAGGATGAAAGCAAACGTCAGGTGGCAGGCAATGAGCAGCAGCGAGCCCAGCACCAGCATGGAGGCTGCCTTGCCCTTATGGTCGACATAGCTGCCCAGGATGGGGGTGATGAGAACGGCCAGCAGGGGGAAGACGGCAAAGATAGACTCGGCCGACTGGCGCATGTAGCCCATGTAGCAATAGGTGACAAGGGCCAGGATGGAGAGGGCGAGCAAGCCGTACTTCATGTTGGCCTTCTTCTGGAAGTTGCTGGCAAAACCGGCTGCTGCCACAACAAGCATGATGATGTACTGGACGATGGTCACGCTGCTGCCTGCCCAGAACGAGTCTTGTGCAGGCTCGGTGAGCGTGAGGTTGCACTGCAGCATGTTCACTGCGTATTTCTGGAAGGGGAAAATAGCAGAATAGTAGAGCACGCAGAGCAGGGCCACGATCCAGAAGCCGCTGTCGGTGAGAATCTTGCCAAGGTCGCTGATGCGGAACGGATCGTCTTTCTCCTCAGCCTCGCCCGTCTGTGAGTCAAGCTTCTGGTCCATGAAGAAATAAACGATGGTCATGATCAGCGCAATGCACAGCAGCACCACACCGAAGGCCACGGAACGGCTCACGCTGACAGCACCGCCCAGCTTGGCGAAGAAGGGCGAGAATATCATGCACGTGGCTACGCCCAGGCGGGCAAGTGCCATCTCTGAGCCCATGGCGAGCGCCATCTCGCGTCCTTTGAACCACTTCACGATTCCACGACTGACGGTGATGCCTGCCATCTCGCAGCCGCAACCGAAAATCATGAAGCCGCAGGCGGCCAGCTTGGCAGAGGCGGGCATGCCCTCGTAGAAGGGCGATACGCCAAGCTCGTCGAACAGCGGTATGTAGTTCAGGTTATTGGTGAACCACGTTTCCAGTCCGCTGCCTATGAAGCTCTCGCTCACGGCATACCACTTGACGATACCGCCCACAAGCATCACCGCACCGGACAGCACGGCAGTGAAGCGGACGCCCATCTTGTCAAGGATGATGCCTGCAAAAATCAGGAAGAAAACAAAGACGTTCAGGAACACTTCCGAGCCCTGCATGGTGCCGAATGCCGTCGAGTCCCAGCCGCGGGTCTCTTGCATCAGGTCCTTGATGGGTGAGAGGATGTCCATGAAAATGTAGCTGCAGAACATGGCCAGTGCCAGTAGCAGCAAGGCTGTCCACCGCATGGCGGCAGAGTCGCGCAAAGTCTTTTGAATTGCTTGTGTCATTGTTCTTTTTGTTTGGTTATTTCAGTTTTTGCGGGCAAAGGTACAAATTATTTTTCATTTTTTCTTGAAAAAGGAATTGTAATTGGAAAAAAAAGCGTAAGTTTGCACCTATGAAATTAATAGCAGACAGCGGAAGTTCCAAAACCGACTGGGCATTGGCCGAAGACGGCAGCAGCCCCAGCGTCGTGTCCACGCAAGGCATCAATCCTGTGCACCAAGACCGCCAGACCATTGAGAAGGTGCTGTTAAGCGAACTCCTGCCACAGTTGGCAGGGCAGCGTATAGACGAGGTCTATTTCTATGGCAGCGGTGTGCGTCCCACTGAGACCGCACTGATGCAGGATGTGCTCAGCAGTGCCTTGCCCAGCGCGCGCCACATTGAGGCCCATGGCGACCTTCTGGGTGCCGCACGTGCCCTGTGTGGCAGGAGCGAGGGCATTGCATGCATCCTGGGCACAGGATCAAACTCCTGTCTTTATAATGGTCAGCTCATCGTGGCAAACACACCGCCCCTGGGCTATGTCCTGGGCGATGAAGGGGGTGGGGCTGTGCTTGGCATTCGGTTCCTGAATGCATTATATAAAGGTGGCTTGAACGATGCCCTGCGCCGGGATTTTGAGACAGAAACAGGCCTTACGCTTAGCCGGATCATTGACTGCGTCTATCGCAAGCCGCTCGCAAACCGCTTCCTTGCATCGCTCTCTGTCTTCATCAGGGAGCACGTCGATGACCCGTCAGTATCGGCCATCGTCGTGGATAATTTCCGGGCTTTCCTCGTGCGCAACGTGAATGCCTACGCTCGCAGGGATTTGCCCGTCTCGTTCGTTGGAAGCATTGCCTATTACTTTAGCCAGCAGCTGGTAGAATCCTTGAAATCAGAGGGCTACAATCTTGGACAAATTAGTCGCAGCCCCCTGAAGGCATTGGTCGATTTCCATTGCTGACAGCTGAAGTCATTGGTGGATTTCCATTGCTGACAGCTGAAGTCATTGGTGGATTTCCGTTGCTGGGTGCTGAAGGCTCAGTCCAGATGGAACAGTTCGGGCAGGGGAATCGTCACCGGCGAATTGTCGGGATTGACCTCCATGATGTCGGCCATCATGTCCCACCAGCGCTGGGTAATGGGGTCTACGTTCTCCGTGTCCTGCGAGTTACCCTCTTTTGAACACTCCTGATAGGCAAAGAGAATGTTGGTGTCGCGATCCCAGTAGATGCTGTAGTTGCCTACCCCCTGCTCCTTGATCATTTGTTTCAGCTCGGGCCAGATGGCGGCGTGGCGTTTGGCGTACTCTTCCTCGAAGCCTGGCTTCAGGAACATCTTGAATGCGAATCTGCGTGTCATTGTGTCAGTCGTTTTTAGTTAATGTTAAGTAATAACCTATTTTATATAATGAGAAAATTCTGAGGTTAGGATGGTTTCCGCAAAGGTTACGACGCTCTAAAGAACCGAACAGACGGTGCCAGAGACGGATAACGGCGTGCACCAATGATATGTGGATGCCGTCGACCACGATGAGCAGACGGGAATAGCCTCGCAGGTCGTTACGGAACTCATGCAGCGTGCGCAAGGCCTCTTCAGTTTTCTCTACGAAGACTTCATTCTTCTCCAAATCAGCCAGCATCATGGAGTTATCGATGTGCTCTATACCGATGCCATGCTGCTTAAGGGTCTTTCCGAAGAGCACGTCCTCGTAGCCATAGAGTAGGAAACGTTCATCGAAAGGATGAGCCAGCATGATGTCGCGCCGAACCATGAAGTTGGTTGTCCGGAAACTGCGATAAGGACATTTACGGCGTTGCTGCACAGAGTGTCGTTCCTGTGCATACCATTCATACGTGTATCGCAGATTGTGTCCTTCCATCTGATCGTTTCTCAGTACCTTAAAGCCTCCGTCAATCACTTCCTGCCCGCCGGTCTCCATATAGCACTGAAGGAACTTGTCATTAGGCACCTGCATGTCGCAATCGAGGAACAGCAGCCACTCGTATGCAGCCTCTTGCGCCAGGACATTCCGTATGGTCGCCCTTCCCACATTCACCTCCCGCCGGATGTAACGGCAGAAAGGGAACTCACTGATGGCTTTGTTGGCATTCAAGGCAGCCAAGTCCGTACTTCCGTCTTCGGCTACAATGATTTCTATTTTAGAACGACACCTCTCTGTCAACATGCTGACTTGCCGACACAGTTGACCTGTCAACGACGTGCAGTCATAGTTGAATACAGGTATCAGAATAGACAGTTCTTGCTTCATTGGCGACAAAAGTACAAAAAAATTTTGGAGTATGCAAATTTTTTCGTACCTTTGCAGCCGCTTTCACGAGATGATAGCATGAAATTCAATTTTTAACATCAAAACAACAAAACAAAATGGCAACAAAAATCAGATTGCAGCGCGGCGGTCGCAAGGACTACGCTTTCTATCGTATTGTTATCGCTGACGCTCGTGCACCACGTGATGGTCGTTTCACTGAGAAGATTGGTACGTATAATCCTAACACCAATCCCGCCACGGTAGACTTGAATTTCGACCGTGCATTGTACTGGCTTGAAGTAGGCGCTCAGCCCACTGACACCGTGCGCAACATTCTTAGCCGCGAGGGCGTGCTCCTGATGAAGCACCTCAAGGGTGGCGTGAAGAAGGGCGCTTTCGACGAGGCTACGGCTCAGAAGAAGTTCGATGCATGGAAGGCCGACAAGCAGAAGGGACTTGAGAAGGTTGCTGCCGATGAGGCAAAGGCCAAGAAGGATGCTGCCGCCCAGGCTCTCGCTGCCGAGAAGAAGGTGAATGAGGCCATCGCACAGAAGGTGGCCGAGAAGAAGGCTGCTGCCGCAGCTGCTGCTGCCGAGGCTGCCGCTGAAGCTGCTGCTCCCGCTGAGGAGGAAGCTCCCGCAGAGGCATAAGAAGAGACTTTCTTTGACAAGGATTGACTGCGTCATGGCAACCTGCGGGTTTGTCGTGACGCTTTTCGTTTGCCTGTTTAGGAACTTGCGTCCTGATGCTGAACAGACCGATGGATTGGTGCAAATTATGTTAATTAGGTAAGAAAATGTTTCATTCTTACAAACTTATGTGAAAACGTGTTAGAAGACTTGGAGGTGTCGGCTAATTTGCTTAACTTTGCAAGTTGAAATACGTATTGCAATATGGGACTATTTGATTTTTTTAGTAAGAAAAAGAAACAAGAGACGCTTGACAAGGGACTGGAAAAGACCAAAACGTCGGTCTTTGACAAGCTGGCACGTGCCGTGGCAGGAAAGTCGAAGGTCGACGAGGATGTGCTTGACAACCTCGAGGAGGTACTCATCACCAGTGACGTCGGCGTTGACACTACACTGAAAATCATTCAGCGCATAGAAGACCGCGTGGCCCGCGACAAGTATGTGTCGACCAGTGAGCTCAACGGCATCTTGCGCGACGAAATCGCTGCTCTTCTTGCAGAAAATGAGCGGCCAGAGGATAGTGGCTCATGGGATTTGCCGGCAGACCACCGGCCCTACGTCATCTTGGTCGTGGGTGTCAATGGCGTCGGTAAGACAACAACCATTGGAAAGCTTGCCTGGCAGTTCAAACAGGCAGGAAAGAAGGTCTATCTGGGGGCTGCTGACACATTCCGCGCTGCTGCTGTGGAGCAGATATGCATCTGGGGCGAACGCGCGGGAGTGCCTGTGGTGAAACAGCAGATGGGCAGCGATCCTGCCAGCGTGGCATTCGACACGCTGTCCAGTGCAAAGGCTAATGATGCCGACGTGGTAATCATCGACACGGCCGGCCGACTGCACAACAAAGTGGGTCTGATGAACGAGCTGAAGAAAATCAAGGACGTGATGAAGAAGGTGCTGCCTGAAGCTCCTGACGAGGTGATGCTGGTGCTCGACGGTTCCACCGGACAGAACGCATTCGAGCAGGCACGCCAGTTCTCGGCCGTAACGCAAATCACCTCACTGGCCATCACCAAGCTCGACGGCACTGCCAAGGGCGGTGTCGTCATCGGCATCAGCGACCAGCTGAAAGTGCCCGTGAAGTACATCGGCCTGGGTGAGGGTATGGAAGATTTGCAGCTGTTTGACAAGAAGGAATTTGTTGATTCGCTGTTCAAGCATGAAGAAGCGTAAGACTGTTGACTTTATTTCGCTGGGTTGCTCAAAGAACCTGGTGGACTCAGAGATGCTGATGGGACTCTTTGAGGCCAATGGCTTCGACGTGACCCACGACAGCGACGATCCACAGGGCGAAATCGCCGTGATCAACACTTGCGGTTTCATTGCCGATGCCAAGGAGGAAAGCATCAATACCATCCTGGAGTGCTGCGAGGCAAAACGTCAGGGACGCCTGGAACGGGTCTATGTCATGGGATGCCTTTCGGAACGGTATCTGGCTGAGCTGGAGGAGGAGATTCCTGAGGTAGACGGATGGTATGGCAAGTTCAATTACAGGGAATTGCTGGCTGAACTGGTGGATGGTGAAACGCAGAAGGATTTCTCGCGCCACATCACTACACCTGCCCACTATGCCTATGTGAAAATCAGCGAAGGCTGTGACCGTCATTGTGCCTATTGCGCCATTCCACTCATCACGGGTCGCCATCGCAGTCGCCCTATGGAGGATATTCTCAATGAGGTGAGCTGGCTGGTGACACAAGGCGTTAAGGAGTTTCAGATTATCGCTCAAGAGCTAACTTACTATGGTATAGATCTATACGACAGGCAGTGCCTCCCAGAGCTAATTGAGCGTATGGCCGATATCAAAGGTGTGGAATGGATTCGGCTGCATTATGCCTATCCTGCGCATTTCCCCTGGGAACTGCTTCGTGTGATGAAGGAGAGACCTAACGTGTGCAAGTATCTGGACATTGCACTGCAGCACATCTCCGACCCCATACTCCAACGAATGAAGCGGAATGTGAACAAGCAGGAAACCATTGAAATGATTGAACGCATGAGACGTGAGGTTCCGGGCATACATCTGCGCACTACGTTAATGGTGGGCTTCCCCGGAGAAACCGAAGACGATTTCAATGAGTTGCTCGATTTCGTTCGCTGGGCTCGCTTTGAACGCATGGGAGCCTTTGCCTATTCGGAAGAGGATGGCACCTATTCTGCTACACACTATGAAGACGACGTACCTGCTGAGGTCAAGCAGCGTAGGTTGGACAAACTGATGCGTGTCCAGGAAAAAATCAGTGCAGAAATAGAAGCTGCCAAGATTGGAAGTTCACAGAAAGTTATCATTGACCGGAAGGAAGGTAATTTCTACATTGGTCGGACTGAGTTCTGTTCTCCCGAGGTTGATCCGGAGGTGCTCGTGACTGCCGACGCGCCACTTGCAATGGGACAGTTCTACGACGTTCAGATAACGGATGCTGACGAGTTTGATTTGTATGGAACCATAGTAAAAAGAGTCTGAAAGAGGATGAACAACAAGGAGTTTATAGCAATGCTTGCTCGGAAGACCGGCTGTAAGCCAGCAGAGGCACAAAAACGGGCACTCACGGTGCTGAACGCGATGGGGGATACTTTTCAAGAGGGATCTTCGGTCGTCGTGCCAGGGTTTGGGACTTTTGAGGTGAAAAAGAAACTTGAACGAATCTTGAAGAATCCAACCACTGGTCAGCGAATGTTGGTTCCACCCAAGTTGGTACTTGGTTTCAGGCCGTTTGCGGTATGGAAAGATAAACTGAAGAACGGAGGTGCAGAATAATGGATAAGGTGACGCTACAAGACTTGGTTACTGTTCTCAGGGAGAAGAACGGGGTGAAGAAACGTGATGCACAGCAATTCATTTCTGCACTGTTTGACGTGATTCAAGAAGGCCTTTATGCAGATAAGCAAGTGAAGGTGAAGGGGCTTGGCACGTTTAAGATAATTGTGGTGGAAGCCCGCGAGAGCGTCAACGTGAATACCGGTGAGCGAGTGATGATTGACAGCCATGAGAAGTTGACCTTTACTCCCGACGCAACCATGAAGGAACTGGTTAACAAGCCTTTTTCTGGTTTTGAAACCGTTGCGCTGAAGGACGGCGTCGTGTTTGATGACATGGCAGATGATGTTCGTACGGAGCCAGAGTCTGAGGAAGCCGACTTGGAGGAAGCGGAGATACCTGAGGTGGATGAAGTGGAAAAGACCGAGGGGAATGTGGAATCTGACATGGAAGAGCCTCTTCGTGCCGTTGACGATGCCACCGAAGAAATAGAGCCAATCAGTTTCATTGCTGAAGAAATTACATCGGCGACGATTGCGCCAGAACCTGTGGTCGAAAAACCGGAACCAAAGCCCGTGGCTGAAGACCCAGAACCAGAACCCGTGGTTGAAGAGCCGGAACCAAAGCCCGTGGTCGAAGAGTCAGAGCCGGAACCCGTGATTGAAGAACCTTCACAAGACACTTTGGCTGAAGAGCCAGAGCCTTCGATTGAAGAATCTTGGATTGAAAACGAAGATAGTGATATGGAGAATAATGATGAAAAGAAAAATGGGCGCAGCAAATGGATTTGGCTGTGTCCGCTACTGATGTTAGTATCTGGAATGCTTGGTTTCTGGGGAGGCTATGAGGCCCACTACTATTTGGAGCCAATGCACTATTACCAGAATATTGACACGATACTTGTGCAAGACTCTTTGCCTGTAGATACCGACTCGGTAACGGTCGCCGTTAATAACGGAGATTCCATACAAGCTCCTGAGGCGAAGAAGCCAGAGCAGGCAGTGACGGAGAAAAACGACACCGTGGACTACCGTACTTATGAGCGTATGGATGCGCGCGTGAGGACGGGTGCCTATCGGATTGTAGGTACCGACCGTGTTATCAAGACCACACCAGGCGAAACGCTCGGCTACATCGCTGGCAGAACACTCGGTCCTGACATGGTTTGCTATCTCGAGGTGTATAACGGCATCAAGGCTTCTACCAAGTCACTTGAGCCTGGGACACTGATCAAGATTCCAAAGCTGGAGCTGAAGAAGAAAAAGAAAAAAACACAAAAATAATAACGATAAAACAATAATTATTATGGCAGAATCAATTGATATCCGCGAACTGAATATCCGGATAGAACAACAAAGTGCATTCGTGACCAATCTTACCAGTGGCATGGATCGCGTTATTGTGGGACAGAAGCATCTGGTAGACTCTTTGCTCATCGGTCTGCTCAGCGATGGCAACATCTTGCTTGAGGGTGTTCCTGGCCTGGCAAAGACACTGGCCATCAAAACCCTGGCACAACTGATTGACGCAAAGTACAATCGCATACAGTTTACCCCCGATCTGCTTCCTGCCGATGTGACGGGTACGATGATCTATTCGCAGAAAGACGAGAAATTCCTTGTGAAGCAGGGTCCCGTATTCGCAAACTTCGTGCTGGCCGATGAGATTAACCGTGCCCCCGCCAAGGTGCAGAGCGCACTGCTTGAAGCTATGCAGGAAAAGCAGGTCACGATTGGCAGTGAGACCTTCGACCTGCCTTCGCCATTCCTCGTCATGGCAACCCAGAACCCCATTGAGCAGGAAGGTACCTATCCGCTGCCTGAGGCACAGGTCGACCGCTTCATGTTAAAGGTTGTCATTGGCTATCCCACGATTGAGGAAGAGAAGCTGATTATTCGCGAGAATATTGGTGGCGGGCTGCCGAAGGTGACGCCGGTGACAACAGCCAAGGAGATTCTACAGGCCCGTGAGGTAGTGCGCGAAGTCTATCTTGACGAAAAGATTGAGCAGTATATTGCCGACATGGTCTTTGCTACACGTTATCCGGACCGCTATGGCCTGAAGGATATGAAAGAGATGATTTCCTTCGGTGCTTCTCCGCGTGCCTCTATCAATCTGGCCAAGGCTGCACGTGCATATGCCTTCATCAAGCGCCGTGGCTATGTGGTACCTGAAGATGTGCGTGCAGTGGCTCATGACGTGTTGCGTCATCGCATCGGACTCACTTATGAGGCCGAGGCTTCGAACATCACGAGCGAGGAGATTGTCAGCAAGATTATCAATAAGGTGGAAGTTCCCTGATGGATACATCGGAAATCATAAAGAAAGTCAGGAAAATTGAGATCAAGGCGCGCGGCCTGAGCTCTAACGTCTTTGCAGGACAGTACCATTCTGCGTTCAAGGGGCGCGGTATGGCTTTCAGCGAAGTGCGAGAGTATCAGTATGGCGATGATGTGCGCGATATTGACTGGAATGTCACGGCCCGCTTCAACAAACCCTATGTGAAGGTGTTTGAGGAGGAACGCGAACTGACGGTCATGCTGCTTATTGACGTCAGCGGATCGCAGGACTTTGGCACCCAGCGCCAGATGAAACGCGACATGGTGACCGAAATTGCCGCCACACTAGCCTTCTCGGCTATTCAGAACAACGACAAGATCGGAGTCATCTTCTTCTCGGATAAGGTTGAGAAGTATATCCCGCCTAAGAAGGGCAGAAAGCACATCTTGTATATCATCCGGGAGATGCTGGATTTCCATGCTGATTCACGACGGACGGATATCGGACAGGCCGTGGAGTTCCTGACCAGCGTTTCCAAGCGTCGCTGCACTGCCTTTCTGCTCAGTGACTTCTATGTACGCGAAGACTTTCTACAACAGCTGACAATAGCCAACCGCAAGCATGATGTCGTGGCCATTCAGGTCTATGACAAGCGTGCACGCGAATTGCCCGACGTAGGACTCATGAAAGTGGTTGACGCGGAAACTGGGTTTGAACAATATGTCGATACAAGCAGCCGGAAACTGCGCGAGGCTTATCGCCGGTATTGGCTGAACAGGGAAGCGCAACTTCAGGAAACCTTTGCAAAGAGCAATGTAGACAGCATTACCATTGCTACGGACGAGGACTACGTGAAGTCGCTACTGGGACTATTTAAACAAAGAGGTTGATGATGAAGAAACTGTTGATTTCTATTCTCTTGACTGTTAGCGTATTGCCTTTGCTGGCTCAGACAAAGGTTGAAGCTCGTATTAGCTCTATGGAAATGCTGATAGGCCAGCAAGTGAAGATCGATTTGAACGTAACGACAAATCCTGATTCGCGTGTTGAGTTTCCCCAGACTGCCGATTTTCCTGTAGGAATAGAGTTCCTGGGGGCCATCGAGAATCCTGATGCCAGTGCAAGCAACGGACAGGTATGTCATTCAAGGTCTTTTGTGCTCACATCGTTTGACGATACCCTCTATTATATTCCGCCCATGGTCGTCAAGGTCGACGGGAAGGAATATAAGACCAACCAGTTGGCCCTGAAGGTGCTGACCGTCGAAGTTGATACTTTGCACTTGGAGCAATACAAGCCGGCTCATGGCGTCCAGGGCAATCCGTTCCAGTGGTCGGATTGGAGCGTGTTCTTCTGGCTCAGTGTCGTGATGCTTTTGCTGATGTCGGGTGCTTATTATCTCTATTTGCGCCTGCGTGACAACAAACCCGTCATAGCATCGCTGCGCATCGTGAAGCGGTTGTTGCCTCATCAGAAGGCCATGAAGGCCATTGAGGAAATCAAGGCTGATAAGATAGTGACGGCAGAAAACCCGAAAGAGTACTATACGCGACTGACTGAGACCTTGCGCCGCTACATAGAAGAACGCTATGGCTTCTCGGCCATGGAGATGACCAGTTCTGAGATAATTGAGCGACTCATGCAGAACAGCGACAAGACGATGCTCGATGAATTGCGGCAGTTGTTCCAGACGGCTGATCTCGTGAAGTTTGCCAAGTATTCCACGCTCATCAATGAAAATGATGCGAATCTCGTCAATGCGATAGACTTCATCAACCAGACAAAGATTGAGACGCCTGTCACTGAGGCTGATCAGAAACCACAGCTCACTGCAGAGGAACAACGGTCACAGCAAAGCAGACGCGTGCTGAAGACGGTGATTGCTGTCTTGTGTACTATGGCAGGCATCATTTTCTGCTACGTTGTCTTTGGTATTTATCAGTTATTAAGCTAATACAGGCATACATCAGTTATTAAGTTTGTACAATGGAATTTGCCAATAAAGAATATCTCTTTCTGCTGCTGTTGATCATACCTTATTTAATATGGTATGTGATGTATCGCAAGAAAAGCGAGCCAACCATCCGCATGGCCGATACCTACGTGTTCCGCTATGCACCCCGCAGCTGGCGCGTGCTGCTCATGCCGATACAGCAGTTGCTGCGTCTTGCCTGTTTCACGCTGGTCGTGATCGTGCTGGCAAGGCCTCAGACTCAGAATTCCTGGAAGAACCAGACCGTAGAGGGCATCGACATTATGCTGGCAATGGATGTGTCAACGTCCATGTTGGCAGAGGATCTCAAACCAAACCGTATTGAAGCTGCCAAGCAAGTGGCATCGGAGTTCATCGCCGGTCGTCCTAACGACAATATCGGCCTGACCATCTTTGCCGGTGAGTCGTTCACACAATGCCCTATGACAACCGATCACTCTTCACTGCTTTCATTGCTGCAGAATGTGCGTACGGACATTGCCCAGCGAGGACTCATCGAGGATGGTACCGCCATAGGCATGGGACTGGCTAATGCTGTAAGCCGACTCAAGGACTCGAAGGCAAAGAGCAAGGTTGTCATCCTGCTTACCGATGGCTCGAACAACCGAGGCGACATTTCGCCCCTGACGGCTGCCGAGATAGCGAAGAGTTTTGGTATTCGCGTCTATACCATTGGCGTAGGTACCAATGGTACGGCACGCTATCCATACCCGCTGCCTGGTGGAGGCGTACAGTATGTTAATCTGCCTGTCGAGATTGACACAAAGACGCTGTCGAGTATTGCTGCCTCTACCGATGGCGATTTCTATCGTGCCACCAACACACAGGAGCTGAGGGGAATTTACAAGGAGATTGACAAGCTGGAGAAATCCAAACTGAATGTCAAGAAATACAGCAAGCGTTACGAGGCCTATCAGCCATTTGCACTGGCGGCCGTCATCGTCCTGCTGTTGGAAATCCTGTTCCGTATCACCATTTTTAGGAGAATACCATAATGTTTAGATTCGAAGACCCGAAATATCTGTATCTTCTCGTGCTGGTACTTATACTGGCATTGATACGTTTCATCACTTATCGCAACCAGAGGAAACGTCTGCGCAAGTTTGGCGATCCTGCCTTGTTGAAAGAGCTGATGCCGAACGTTTCGCGCATGCGTCCCTCGGTGAAATTCTGGCTGCTTGAGGCAGTGCTTGCCTTGCTCATCGTGATGTTGGCACGTCCGCAGATGGGCACGCGCATCAGTCATGAGAAACGAACGGGAATAGAGACCATCATTGCAATGGACATCAGTAACTCCATGCGTGCCGAAGATGTTGAGCCCAGCCGTCTGGTCCGTTCTAAGATGATGGTTGAAAATCTTGTGGATAATTTCACGAACGACAAAATCGGACTCATTGTCTTCGCTGGTGACGCTTTCGTGCAGTTGCCCATCACCAGTGACTATGTATCAGCAAAGATGTTTCTCTCGAGCATCGATCCGACCATGATTCAGACACAGGGAACTGACATCGCTACGGCCATAGAAATGGCTACCCATAGCTTTACTCAGGAGCAGAACATCGGCAAAGCCATTATTATCATTACCGATGGCGAAGATCATGAGGGTGGGGCCGTCGAGGCAGCAAAGGCCGCACGCGACAAGGGCATGCATGTCTACATGCTTGGCGTTGGATCGGCCAAAGGATCGCCCATTCCCGACGGACGTGGTGACTACATGAAAGACAACAGCGGACAGACCGTGATGTCGGCTCTCAACGAGCAGATGTGCCGGGAAATTGCACAGGCTGGCGGCGGTGCCTACATACATGTTGAGAACAACTCCAATGCTCAGCGTCTGCTCGATGAAGAGCTGGACAAGCTTGAGAAGCGCGAGACCGACAGCACCATCTACAGTGATTACGACGAGCAATTCCAGGCTATAGGCTTGCTGGCTCTGCTATTGCTCATCTTGGAAATCTGCATCTTGGAGATAAAGAACCCATTGTTGAAGAATCTGAAACTTTTTAACAGAAAATGAAGATAACTGCTTTTGTATTCCTGTCATTCCTTCTGAGCATGGGATGGACGACAGGTCTGGCACAGGACAATCATGCTGCTCGCCGATACGTGAAGCAAGGAAACAAGAGTTTCCAGAAACGTGACTTCAGTGAGGCTGAGACATCATATCGAAAGGCCATTGAGCAGAACAAGGATAATTCGCAGGCTCATTACAATCTGGGAACGGCCTTGATTGCTCAGGGGCAGGATACTACTGCCATCAAGTCGCTCGAGCAAGCCGCCAAGCTGGAGAAGAACCCGCTGCGGCAGTCCATGGCCTATCACAATCTGGGAACGGTGTTGCAGGGCAGAAAGATGTTCAGCGAAGCCATTGAGCAGTATAAGCAGGCTTTACGCCTGAATCCTGGCGACGACGATGCCCGTTACAATCTCGTGCTCTGTAAGCATCAGCTGAAGAATCAGCAAGACAACCAGAATCAGCAAAACCAGAATCAGAACGACAAGCAAGACCAGCAGAAACAGGATCAGCAGAAGCAGGACCAGCAGAAGCAGGATCAGCAGAAGCAGGATCAGCAGAAACAGCAGGAACAGAAGCCTGAGATGAGCAAGGACAACGCAGAGCAGTTGCTCAAAGCAGCCATGCAGCAGGAGAAGCAGACACAGCAGCGCATGAAGGATGCACAGCGTCAGCCGCAGCGCCGCCAAGTGGAAAAGAATTGGTAGTTTTTTAGTACAGATGAAGAGAGTAACTTTTGCATTAGTATTGATGGTTGCGTTCGTATGGCTGACAGCTCTTGACGCCATGGCGCAACAACTGACGGCTCGTGCTCCACAGCAAGTGGCAGTGGGGCAGCAGTTCCGTTTGCAATATATCGCTAACACTCAGGATGTCAGTGGTTTCAGGGTAGGGCAGATACCCGATGCCTTTGAAGTGCTGATGGGCCCCAGTACGTCTACGCAGTCAAGCTTCCAGATTATCAACGGCAAGACCACACAGTCGTCGTCTGTGACCTATACCTATATATTAAGTGCCACAAAGAATGGAACGTTTACCATACCCGCCGCTCATGTAAACATCGACGGCCAGCAAGTAGCATCCAACGCCGTGAAGATCGTTGTGAGCGGACAGGCGCAGTCTTCCCAGCAACAGGGTGGGGGAGGCAGGCAGCAGGCACAACAGCCACGGTCGGTAGGTTCGGCCATCTCTGGCAGCGACCTGTTTATCCGTGTAAGTGCCTCGAAGAAGCGTGTCTACGAGCAGGAGCCCGTGCTGCTGACGTATAAGGTCTATACGCTGGTCGACTTGACCCAGTTGGAAGGCAAGATGCCAGATCTGAAGGGTTTCCATACACAGGAGATACCGTTGCCCCAGCAGAAGTCCTTCTCCATAGAACAGCTGAATGGGCGAAACTATCGCACGGTGAAGTGGAGCCAGTATGTGCTGTTCCCTCAGATCACCGGCAAGCTTCAAGTGCCAAGCATCACGTTCAATGGCATTGTCGTTCAGCAGAACCGCAATGTCGATCCTTTTGAAGCTTTCTTTAACGGAGGCAGTAACTACGTCGAGGTGAAGAAGCAGATACAGGCACCAGGCATTGATTTGCAGGTTGATCCGTTGCCAGAGCGCCCTGCAGGTTTCTCGGGCGGCGTCGGCTCTTTCAAGATTGCTGCCAAGCTCGACAAGACGGAAGTTAAGGCCAACGACCCGATTACGCTTCGTGTGACTGTCAGCGGAGTAGGAAACCTGAAGCTGATCAAGCAGCCCGTGGTGGGCTTTCCGAAGGACTTCGACGTGTATGATGCGAAGATTACTGACAAGACCCGTCTCACGACAAGCGGTGTTGAGGGTAGCATGATTTTCGATTTCCTTGCCGTGCCTCGTCATCAGGGCCAGTACGACATTTCTGCCGTTGAGTTCGTCTATTTTGATACGGCAAGCAGGCAGTACAAAACGGTTAAGACAGAGGCTTTTCATCTGAGTGTTGCCAAGGGCGAGGGCGGCAACAGTACGGTTCAGGATTTTACTGGCAAGGAAGACGTTCAGTTGCTGGCAAAGGATATTCGCCATATCAAGCTGGGCGATGTCGTGCTGAAGCAAGACGGTGAGTTCTTCTTCGGCAGCACCTGGTACTGGAGCCTGCTATTGTTGCTCTTTGCAGTCTTCATCTCGCTTTTCCTCATTTTCCGTAATCGTGCCATTGAGAATGCCGATTTGGTGAAGAGCCGTGGAAAGAGAGCCAACAAGGTAGCGACAAAACGCCTGAAGACTGCCGCACGGCTGATGAACGAAAACGTCCCGAGCAAGTTCTACGACGAGGTGCTGCGTGCTCTTTGGGGCTATGTAGGCGACAAGCTCAATATTCCCGTTGAACAGCTTTCGCATGACAATATTGCCACCAAGTTGTCAGAAAAGAACGTCAACCAGGAGACCATTGACGATTTCATTGGTGCTATTGACGAATGCGAGTTCGAGCGCTATGCCCCTGGCGACCCCAAAGGCAACATGAGCAAGGTTTACAGTAAGGCCATGCAGGCAATTGAGCAAATAGAGAATGTTATGAAGAAAAAGACCAATGCTCATCAGAAGGCGATGGCACTCCTGTTGATGCTGCTTCCCTTAGCACTCCATGCCGCAACCAAGGCAGAGGCCGACAGTGCTTATGTGGCAGGCAATTACCAGCAGGCCATCACGCTCTACGAATCCATTCTCTCCGAAGGAAAATCGGCCGAGCTTTACTACAATCTTGGTAATGCCTATTATCGGCAGGAGAACATCACGAAGGCCGTGCTGAATTACGAGCGTGCGCTGTTGCTCTCGCCTGGTGATGCCGACATTCGCTTTAATTTGCAAATGGCACAGAGCAAGACCATCGACAAAGTGGTGCCTGAATCGGAAATGTTCTTCGTGACCTGGTATCGCTCATTGCTCAATATGGCCAGTGTCGACGGATGGGCACGCATGGCGCTCTGCTCCCTTGCCCTTGCCATTATCCTGGCATTGGTCTACCTCTTCTCTGATCCGGTCTGGCTGCGGAAGATTGGCTTCTTCGGTGCAATCGTCCTGCTGGTATGCTTTGTCCTGGGCAATGTGTTTGCCTGGCAGCAGCGTAGCGAGGCTTTCAACCGCAAGGGGGCCATTGTTATACAAAGTGCCGTCACCGTGAAGAGCACACCGGCCAAGGATGGTACCGACCTGTTCATCCTGCACGAAGGAACCAAGGTGCGTGTCACTGACGGTTCCATGCGTGAATGGAAGGAAATTCGCGTACCTGATGGCAAGGTGGGCTGGGTCGAGTCTTCGCAGATTGAGATGATCTAAACACAGAACACAGGCAGAATGGACTGGAGTGCGCTGATAGAATTCGACAAGCATTTGCTGTTGATGGTCAATGGAAGTGATTCCTTGTTTGTCGATGGCCTTGCCAAGACACTGACCACGGCGGCGACTTGGATACCCATGTATGTCGCGCTGTTCTATCTGGTCTTGAAGAACAATGATTCTGTACAGAAGATACTGCTCATCGTAGCCTGTGCGGGCTTGTGTGTCCTTCTTGCCGGTACCATCGACGATATGATTGTCAAGCCGACAGTTTCGCGCTGGCGTCCCACTCATGATCCTGACATAGGTATGTCGGTCGATGTGGTGAATGGCTATCGCGGCGGCAACTATGGGTTTTTCTCGGCTCATGCCAGCAACACCTTCAGCATAGCCGTCTTCTTTTCATTGCTCATCCGCAACAGGCTCTTGTCTGCGTTCCTCATCTTCTGGTCACTTGTCAATTGCTGGACGCGCATGTATCTCGGCGTACATTATCCCGGCGATATTCTCTGTGGCCTGCTTTGGGGAGGCACTGTTGGCACCTTGGTGTGGTACATTCACCAGCGTTTGAGTCAGCGCATGCAGGGCAGCCAGAAATATGTATCGTGTCAGTACACGTCATCAGGCTATCTGGTTGCTGACGTCGATGTGGTTATCAGTGTGCTCGTCATGACTTTCATCTATGCCATCATCCGGGCATGCTTCTTCCTCTATGTATAATATCCGAAACAAATGATGGAAACAAAAGACATACATATCAGTAATTACAACTATACGCTGCCCGACGAGCGGATTGCCAAGTTTCCGCTGGCCCGTCGCGATCAGTCCAAGCTGTTGGTCTATCGTCATGGGCAAATATCCGAGTCTGTGTTCTGCCAACTGCCCGACGAGCTTCCAGAAGGCGCCTTGATGGTGTTCAACAACACGAAGGTCATACAGGCAAGACTGCATTTCAGGAAGGAAACTGGTGCGCTCATCGAAGTCTTTCTCTTAGAGCCCGCCAAGCCCGCTGATTACGAGCTGATATTCCAGTCGCGCAGGCAATGCTCATGGCTTTGTCTCGTTGGTAACCTGAAGAAGTGGAAGGAGGGAACACTCCATCGGGTCATCCAGGTGGGTGACACTCCCGTTACGATCTCTGCCCGTCGTGGCGATATGCACGGAACGAGCCATTGGATTGACTTTGAATGGGACAATGAGCAGGTGTCTTTTGCCGAGCTGTTGGAGTCGATAGGCGAGCTGCCCATACCTCCCTATCTGAATCGAGACTCACAGGAGAGCGACAAGACAACCTACCAGACGGTCTACTCGAAGATCAAGGGTAGTGTGGCCGCACCTACTGCCGGCCTGCATTTCACCCCGGAAGTGCTCAGCATGTTAGATCGTCACGGCATTGACCGCGAGGAGGTGACGCTTCATGTAGGTGCCGGCACGTTCAAGCCGGTAAAGAGCGAGACGATTGCCGACCATCAGATGCATACGGAGTATGTCTGCGTGAAGCGTCTCACGCTGGAAAAGCTATTGTCCCACGGGTGCAAGGCCATCGCGGTGGGCACGACAAGCGTCCGCACACTGGAGAGCCTCTACTACATGGGCTTGAAAGTGCTTCGGAATCCAGACTTGCAAGAGTCGGAACTGCATGTATGCCAATGGGAACCCTACGAGGAAAACGCTGCTGTAGCAATCACGCCCGAGGCATCGCTGCAGGCATTGCTGGGCTGGCTTGACCGCAATGGGCTTTCTGCTTTGCATTCGAGCACCCAGATCATCATTGCCCCCGGCTATGAGTATAAGATCGTGAACATGCTTGTCACGAACTTCCACCAGCCGCAGAGCACGCTTCTGCTGTTAGTGAGCGCTTTTGTCCATGGCGACTGGAAGAAGATCTACGATTATGCGCTTGCCCATGACTTCCGGTTCCTGAGCTATGGCGATTCTTCGCTGCTGATACCTTGAATAATGAATGACCAAACAATAACCAACAACAAGAGATGATGAAGATAGGAGATAAGGTGAGATTCCTGAACGAATCGGGTGGGGGCCGTGTGTCAGGCTTCCAGGGGAAAGACATAGTCTTGGTCGAAGATGAAGATGGATTCGATGTGCCTATGAGAATAAAAGATGTGGTAGTCATAGGCGAGGAGGACTATGACACCCGCCATGTGGTTGAGGCAAAGGCCAAGGCAGCCACCGCCCAGCATGCGCCCGCGCCTGAAGTGCCCAAGGAGGTGACCTTCAAGGCGCCGCCACAGGAACGCAAGGGGGGCGACGCGCTGTCGGCCTACCTGGCCTTTGTTCCCATTGACGTCAAGGAATTGATGCAGACGCGCTTCGAGACCTATTTCGTGAACGACTCCAACTACTACATCCGTTTCGCTTATCTTTCGGCAGAAGGTGCCGGCTGGCGTCTTAGGGCCACGGCCGAAGTGGAACCCAACACCAAACTCTTTGTCGAGGAGTTCGGACGCGAGTCGCTCAACGAGCTGAACAAGGTCTGCCTGCAACTGATTTCCTATAAGCGTGACAAGCCCTTCCTTCCCCGGCCGCTTGTCGATGTCCAGCTGCGCATCGACGGAGTCAAGTTCTACAAGTTGCACACCTTCCAGGACAGCCCGTTCTTTGAACAGCCTTCGCTGGTCTACACCTTGGTAGAGAATGACAAGCCGGCACGCAGTCTTGTCATTGATGCTCAGCAGCTCAAGGAAAGCATGTACCACAAGCCGGAAGAGAAGCCAGTCCGGCCGCTCACTTCTCCAGCCCGCCGGGAGACTGACGATCCCAACACCCTGGTCGTAGACTTGCATGCCGACGAGATACTGGAAACCACCCAGGGCATGTCGGCTGTCGATGTCCTGAACTATCAGCTTGACGTGTTCCGCAAGACGCTTGCCCAGCATGCCAAGCACCGCAACATGAAGATCATCTTCATTCATGGCAAGGGCGAGGGCGTGCTGCGGCGTGCCATCATCAACGAGCTGCAGTATCGCTACAAGCAATACCATCACCAAGATGCCTCGTTTCAGGAGTATGGCTATGGAGCCACTCAAGTGACCATCAAATAATTGAATACCACCCCATAAACGCATAGAACCTATGAAGTACGGATTTGTAAACGTGGCCGCTGCTATTCCAGGAGTACGTGTGGCCGACACAGAATATAATGTAGCAGAAATAGAAAAGCTCATCACGCTTGCCGATGAGCAGAATGTCGAGATGGTGGTGTTTCCCGAACTTTGCATCACGGGCTACACCTGTCAGGATCTGTTCCGCCAAGAGCTACTCATCGAGAAGGCCGAGGAGGGGCTGCTTGTCTTGCTCGACTTCACCCGCAAGCTCGACGTGGTGTGCATCGTTGGCCTGCCAGTCCGAATCGGTTCTTTGCTCTATAATTGTGCTGCGGTCATTCAGCGTGGCACGCTGCTGGGCATTGTCCCCAAGACTTATCTGCCCAACTATGCCGAGTTCTACGAGAAGCGCTGGTTTGCCTCGGCCACCGACCTTCAGCCGCAGGAAATCTATCTGGCAGGCTCGCCTGTGCGTGTGTCGTCCGAGCCTGTCGTGTTCCAGACCTGCGACGGCATCCGTTTCGGCGTGGAAATCTGCGAGGATGTGTGGGCACCTCTGCCGCCAAGCAATCAGCTGGCATTGGCCGGCGCCGACATCATCTTCAACCTTTCGGCCTCAGACGATTTGATTGGTAAGCATGGCTACCTGCGTTCGCTGCTTTGCCAGCAGAGTGCACGCACCATGAGCGGCTATGTCTATTCCTCGTGCGGCTATGGCGAGAGCACGCAGGATCTGGTGTTCGGCGGCAATGCCATTATCATTGAGAACGGCACCGTCCTTGCTCACTCCAAGCGGTTCTCCATGGATCCGCAGCTGGTAGCCCAGCAGGTCGACATCGAGCGCCTGCGGGCAGAACGCCAGAACAACACCACCTTCCGCACGGCTCAGGACGGAGCCTCGGCACGCGTCGTGGAGTGCAAGATGGTCAATTCGCGGCCCTTTGCCCTGACCCGTTCTTTCAATCCCCATCCGTTCATTCCTTCTGAAGAGAACATGGCACCGACCTGCGAGGAAATCCTCAGCATCCAGACCCTTGGCCTTGCCCGTCGCCTGGAGCATACCCGCTCCGAAAAAGCTGTGATAGGCATCAGTGGCGGGCTCGACTCCACGCTTGCGTTGATCATCACCGTGAGGGCTTTCGACCTGCTGGGGCTTGACCGCAATGGCATCTTAGGCATCACCATGCCCGGCTTCGGCACCACCGACCGCACGCACCAGAATGCACTGGCGCTCATGTCCTCACTGGGCATCACCCATCGCGACGTGAGTATTGTGAAGTCGGTCCTTCAGCATTTCGAGGACATAGGCCACGATCCCAATCAGCACGACGTCACCTACGAGAACTCGCAGGCTCGCGAGCGCACACAGATCCTCATGGATGTTGCCAATAAGACGGGAGGCCTTGTCGTTGGCACGGGCGACCTGTCTGAGTTAGCCCTTGGCTGGTGTACTTACAACGGCGACCACATGTCCATGTATGCCGTCAATGCCGGTGTTCCGAAGACGCTGGTGCGCTATCTCATCCGCTATGCTGCGCTGCAGCCGGAATTCTCAGCCCAGCGCGATACCTTGATCGATGTGATCGACACCCCCATCTCGCCCGAGCTGATGCCCGCCGATGCCGACGGCAACATCAAGCAGAAGACGGAAGACCTCGTAGGTCCCTACGAGCTGCACGACTTCTTCCTGTACTATTTCCTCCGTATGGGATTTCGACCCATGAAGCTGTTCCTGCTGGCCAGTCACGCCTTCAAGGGGAAGTATGACGAGGAAACCATCAAGTATTGGCTTGCCACGTTCTGCCGTCGCTTCTTCAACCAGCAATTCAAGCGCTCCTGCCTGCCCGACGGCCCCAAGGTGGGCAGCGTGAGCCTTTCACCGCGCGGCGACTGGCGAATGCCCAGCGATGCGCTGAGCACCCTGTGGATCAAGGAGTGCGAGAGCCTTTTCTAAACAAAGTATGCTCATTTCGGTTAACAATATCTTGACGCTTATGGATATTTGCATTATTGTGGGGGCACGCCCCAACTTCGTGAAGGTAGCACCGCTTGTGCGGGCTATGCAGCATCATCCCGGCATCAGCTATCATCTGGTCTTTGCCGGCCGTGCCGATGACCCGTCCTTAGAGCCTACGCTCTTCGATGACCTGCATATGCCTCGCCCCGACGATTATCTTGATGCTGACAGTCAGAGCCTGAACGAGATCACCGCCCAGGTCATGGGGCGCTTCGACAAGTATCTGGATGCCCATCCCACCGACGTGGTCATCGTTGTCGACGATCTTGCCTCGACGATGGCCGCTGCCATTACGGCCAAGAAACGAGGCATCCGGCTGGCTCATCTCGTTGCCGGCACGCGTTCTTTCGACATTACCATGCCCAAGGAGATTAACCGCCTGGTCATCGACGCTTTGAGCGACTATCTCTTCACTGCCGGCATAAAGAGCAATTCGGTGGCTACACGCGAGCAGCAGTCAGAGTCCACACAGACCTTCCTCGTGGGCAACATTCTCATGGATACGCTTCGCTACAACCGCAGCCGCCTGAGCAAGCCGGCCGTTGCAGGCATGCCCGATCTGGAGGACGAGCCCTATTATGTGCTTACGCTCAACAGGAAGGCTTTGCTGGCCGAATCGGAAAGTCTGCGCCAAATGCTCGACGAACTGATGCGCATCGGCAAGCCTGTCATTGCCCCCTTGCGGGGAAATGCCCGCCAGGTGGTGCAGCGGCTTTATCCTGATGCGGCTCAGTTGCACGTCATTGACCCGCTGTCCTATCTGGAGTTCGGCTGGCTTGCTGCCCATGCAAAGGCCATTGTCACCGATTCGGGCAATGTGGCAGAAGAGGCCACGTTCAACGGCGTGCCCTGCATGACGCTCAACGACTACACCGAGCATCAGGAGACGGTGACGGTGGGCACCAACGTTCTCGTTGGCGGCAATGCCCAGTTGTTTGCCGAATGTCTCGGGAATGTGGAGCAAGGCAAGTGGAAGCATGGCGGGCTGCCCGACCGGTGGGACGGCCGCACGGCCGAACGCATTGTTCAGGTGCTGGCAGGCGGGGCTTGCTGAGCCTGTTTCCTGTCACCTTGGCCTGTCGTCGTTCGTCGCCTCTCGCCGTTAGCAGCCTATCGCAGTCGCAGTTCGTCGCCTACGCATAGCTCGTAGTCGGGCTTCAGGTGGTTCATCTTGTAGAGCGACTTCAGCCTGATGCCGTATTTCTGTGCTATGTCATACATGGATTCGCCGCTCCTCACGTAGTGGCGGCGGTTCTTGTATTCCTTCGGCGCTTTTGTCTGCTTCTTTTTCAGCCAGATAATCTCGCCGGGAGTAATGGCGTCGTTCTTGTCGCGCTCGTTGTAGCTGGCTATCTTGCGATAGCTCACGTTGATCTCTTCCCCAATCTTCCTGAAGGTGTCGCCCTTCCTGGCTATGATGTAGTAGTTCTTGTTGTAGATCTTGATGGGGTGCAGAGGCTGGCTCTCGGTTTCATGGCTCTTGGCATGGGCCACCACAAACTTGTCGTAGTCCTTCTGCGTGTCATAGTTGTAGAGCTTGTAGAGCTGAATGATGTCAATGAGCCGCTGGGCATATTGCGGATTGGTGGCATATCCCGCCGCCTTCAGTCCTTTGGCCCAGCCCCTGTAGTCGGTCATCTTCAGCGAGAACAGGCTGCGGTAGCGCTGCCCCGTGGCCAGGAATCGCGAGTGGTCCTCATACGAGTCGAAGGCAGAGTCGTAGGCGCGGAAGCATTCGTTGCGGGCATCGTCGTCGTGATACACGGTGCGTCCTTTCCATCCGTGACATTTTATGCCGAAGTGGTTGTTGCCCTTCCTGGTCAGTTCGCTGTTGCCTGCTCCCGACTCCAGGATGCCCTGTGCCAGCGTGATGCTGGCAGGTATCTTCCAGCGGTTCATCTGCTCTATGGCGATGTCCTTGTGCTGGTCAATGTATTGCTGGTACTGCTTGTTCCATTGCGACTGGGCAAACAGCCAGCACGGCAGCGCCAGCGCGGCCGGCAGTAATAGTAGTCTGTTCATGATGTGTCCTCGAATGCCGGTTGGGGGTTATTTGCTCTTCTTCACGGGGTCGCATGTCAGGCCGCATCCCAGTTTCTTGAAAATCTTCCTGTCCACCTCGCTCAGCATCACGGTGCTGTGCACCTGGCACGAACGCAGGCTGGGCAGCTGTTCCAGCGCCTTGCGGCAGTTCTCGTCGTGTTGCGAGAGCACCGACAGGGCCACCAGCACCTCGTCGGTGTGCAGTCTGGGGTTGTGGGCGCCCAGATACTCGGTCTTGGTCTTCTGAACGGGCTCAATGAGGCTTTGTGGTATCAGCTTCACGTCGTGGTCAATGTCTGCCAGATGCTTGGTGGCGTTGAGCAGCAGGGCGGCACTACATCCCAGCAGGGCCGACGACTTGGCCGTGATGATGCTTCCGTTTTCCAGTTCTATGGCGGCGGCGGTGTGTCCTGTCAGCTCCTTCTTCGCGGCGGCGGCCACCGTGACCCTGCGGTAGGCCGTGGTGATCTTTGCCTGGTTGAACAGCAGCTGAATCTTGTGCACCTCAGCCTCGTTGTCGGCACCGTCGGCCATCTTGTTGGTGGCGTCATAGTAGCGGCGTATGATCTCGTCGCGCGAAGCCTGACAGCAGGCTTCATCGTCCGAGATGCAGAAGCCCACCATGTTCACCCCCATGTCGGTGGGCGACTTGTAGGGACTGCCACCGTAGATGCCCTCGAACAGGGCGTTCAGCACGGGGAATATCTCTATGTCGCGGTTGTAGTTCACGGCAATGCTGCCGTAGGCCTCCAGGTGGAAGGGGTCAATCATGTTCACGTCGTTCAGGTCGGCCGTTGCTGCCTCGTAGGCAATGTTCACGGGGTGCTTCAGCGGCAGGTTCCACACGGGGAAGGTCTCGAACTTGGCATATCCGGCGCGCACGCCCCGCTTGTTCTCGTTGTAGAGCTGCGAGAGGCAAACTGCCATCTTTCCGCTGCCGGGGCCCGGGGCTGTCACCACCACCAGCTCGCGCGAGGTCTCGACGTAGTCGTTCTTTCCGAATCCGTTGTCAGAGGCAATCAGCTCCACGTCGTGCGGATAGCCGTCAATCAGGTAGTGCACGTACGACCTGACGCCCATGCGCTCCAGCCGGTGGCGGAAGGCGTCGGCAGCCCGCTGGCCGTCGTAGTGGGTAATGACCACCGAGCCCACCATGAAGTCGCGGCTCATGAACTCGTCGCGCAGGCGCAGCACATCCTCGTCATACGTGATGCCCAGGTCGGCCCTCACCTTGTTCTTCTCAATGTCCTCGGCGCTCACCACGATCACGATTTCAATGCTGTCGCGCAGCTGTGCCAGCATGCGCAGCTTGGAGTCGGGCTTGAATCCGGGCAGCACGCGCGAGGCATGGTGGTCGTCGAAGAGCTTGCCTCCCAGTTCCATGTAGAGTTTGCCGTCGAATTGGGCTATGCGCTCGCGAATGTGCTCTGACTGTATTTTCAGATACTTGTCGTTGTCGAAACCTATTTTCATCTGTTTTTATCCTGTGTTTATGTTCCTGTTTATGTTTACGGCCGCAAAATTACACAGAATTGCCGAAAAAAACGAACGATTTGAGAAGATTTTATCCGAGAAGTGGGGCATTGACCGAAGAAGAGCCTGCGCCGGGGTGGGGTAAAGTTAATGATCTCAAGTTTTGTTTTGAATATCTTCTTCTTAATTCTCTGCGTCTCTGCGTACATATTATTTGCTTTGCTCTTAGCGGGTACAAAGTTACGAAAAACGCGGAAAACCGCTTTTGCGAATTCATATATTTTAACACACTCCTGCCCGATTTTTTTGCTTTGCCAGGAGAGTCTTGTTGCGCAGCAAAGCGGCCCTGGTTGCCTCCTGATAAGATGCTCTTTCCGGGGCCATTCGGGCTCCATCGGGAAACGGCCACCTTTTTACCTATTTTTCTTTTTGCTTATTCGATTTTTCCCATTTTTCCTCTTTTCCTCTTTTCCTCATTTCCTCATATAGAAAAAGGCACTAAAAAATTATATTATATATATTATAATATATATATTATAATATATATAATATAAAATATTTTTACTTAATATTTCACATTTCTTCACTTTTCATATCCTGGAATTGTAAATGAGGAAATGAGGATATGAGGAAAAGAGGAAAAGAGGATTATCATGTCCTCCGTGTTCTCTGTGTTCATTTCCCCCCAAAAATAGCGGGAATCGTTGGCGGTTTCGTTCTTTTGTCGTACCTTTGCAGCTACGAAAACCCTAAAAACTAATTGACATGAAAAAACTATTCTTACTTTTCTTTCTTCCGCTTCTTCCCCTCCTTGCTCACGCCGAATCCGTGGAGATTGACGGGCACGCTGACCATAGAAAATGCGGAAGAGGGACAGCCCGTCGCTGCCTACACCACTGACGGCCGCCAGCTTGGCACCGCCACTGCATGGCAGGGCCACGCCGTCATCGCCACCCGTCTGCAGCCCGGCAGCATCGCCGTGGTGAAGGTGGGGCAGAAAAGCGTGAAGGTCGTGGTGATGTAAAATCAGGGTTAGGAAACAATCTCAAGGCGACTTCCTCATTTCCTCATTTTCAACCTTTCACTTTTCCAACTATTAAATCGTTGTAATTGGGTACGCAAAGACGCAGAGACACAGAGAAAGATGGATAAAAATCTCTGTGTAATCTGTGCCTCTGTGGTGAATAAAACAACGAATTAAGACAAATCTCGTGTAATTTGTCTTAATTCGTTGTTATTAAAAAGTACGAAAAGAATCAGTCGTAGAATCCGGGCTGCTTGTAGGCGATGCCCAGTTCGCGGTCGACGGTGGCGAGGATGCCCTGCACCTGTCCCAGGGCGAACATGCGGCCCAGCAGGGTGTAGCCGGCATTGTGGCCGTGGCTGCTCTCGTCCATGATGCCGCCGGGCTCGTCGGTGAACGTCATGCCGTGGTCTACGCGCATGGGCAGCGCGGGGTTCTCCTGCTCGAAGATGCGGCACAGCTCAATGATGTCGGCACGGCCGCCCAGATGCGAGGCTTCGGTGAAGTCGCCGTTGGGGAAGATGTGGCACGAGCGCAGGTGTACGAAGTGGGTGCGCGAGGCGAACTTACGGGCCAGGTCTACCACGTTGTTGTAGGCACCGGCCGAGAGCGAACCGGCACAGAAGGTGAGCCCGTTGTGCTTGTTGGGCACGGCATCGAGGAACCACTGGATGTCCTCCTCGGTGCGCACGATGCGGGGCAGGCCCAGAATCTCGATGGGGGGATCGTCGGGGTGCACGCACATGTTCATGTTGCACTCCTCGCACGTGGGCATGATGGCTTTGAGGAAATATTTCATGTTTTCGCGCAACTGCTTCTTGTCTATGCCTTTATAGAGGTCAAGGAACTCGCGGAACTTCTGTATGGGAGCCTCGTCGTTCTCGCTGAAGTTGCCGCTAACGAAGCCCTGGGTCTTGATGACGATGTTCTCGACCAGCTTGTGGTCTTTCTCGGGCGTCATGGTCTTGGCAAGCTCGTCGCACTCGGCCAGCACATTGCGCCCCTCGCCCCAGCCTTCGGGGAACTGGAAGGCGGCCCACTCCTCGCGTGCGCCCTCGCGCTTGAGAATGTAGATGTCGAAGTAGGCAAACTCGGCGTAGTTGAAATAGAGGTTGGTGGCGCCGTTGGGGTTGTCGTGGAACAGGTCGGTGCGCGCCCAGTCGAGCACGGGCATGAAGTTGTAGCAGATGCAATGGATGCCTTCGGCCGAGAGGTTGCGCAGCGACTCCTTGTAGACCTCGATCTGGTGGTCGCGGTCGGGGCCGCCGTACTTGATGGTCTCGACCACGGGCAGCGACTCGACCACGCTCCATCGCATGCCGTAGCTCTCAATGTATTCGCGCAGGTCGCGTATCTTCTCGCGCGTCCATACTTCACCTAAGGGCACGTCGTGCAATGCCGTGACGATGCCCTCTACTCCGATTTGTCTGAGCATGGCAAGGGTGATCTTATCCTTCTTGCCAAACCATCTCCATGTTCTTTCCATTACTTTGATTGTGTGTTGTTGATGAATAGATATTGATTTTGCCTGCAAAGATAACGAAAAAGAAACAAAAAACATGTATATTTTGACTTTTTTATTTATAAGAATGCCGCTATCTGTGGAAAATGTAGTATCTTTGCGCTCGGTTTATGAAGACAAATGACAGAAAGTATAGTGTTCGCCAGGCTGTCGAGGCTATTCTTGACCGCTATTTGGAAACGAACAAGCACCGGAAGACCCCCGAGCGCTACGCCATTCTGCGTGCCGTTTATTCCTTCGACGGGCATTTCTCGCTCGACGAACTGAGCGAGATGCTGTCGGTGGACTATAAGTTTCCCGTATCGCGTGCAACACTCTACAACACGCTGAACCTCTTCATGGAGTTGCGCCTGGTGACTCGCCATCGCTTTCAGGGCACCACGAAATACGAGGCGTGCTATGCCGACAGCAATCATTGTCATCAGATATGCACCGTGTGCGGCAAAGTGAGCGAGTTTCATTCGCCGGAGATCGAGAGTGCCATTGAGCAGACGAAGCTGAAGCGCTTCCGCAAAGACGGGTTCACGCTCTATATCTACGGCATCTGTTCGACTTGTCAGGCAAGCATTACCCGGCAAAAGAAAAGTAAAGTTTAAAAACAGAATAAAATGAACAAAGGTAAGGTAGACGTTCTGCTGGGACTGCAGTGGGGCGATGAAGGAAAGGGCAAGGTGGTCGACGTGCTGACGCCTCGCTACGACGTGGTAGCACGTTTCCAGGGAGGTCCGAACGCAGGGCACACACTCGAGTTTGAAGGCCAGAAATACGTGCTCCGCTCCATTCCCTCGGGCATCTTCCAGGGCGACAAGGTGAACGTGATAGGCAACGGCGTTGTCCTGGCTCCCGACCTGTTCATGGACGAGGCAAAAGCCTTGGAGAAGAGCGGACACGACCTGAAATCGCGCCTGCACATCTCGAAGAAGGCCCATCTCATCATGCCGACACACCGCGTTCTCGACGCAGCATACGAGGCGCAGAAGGGAAAGAACAAGGTGGGCACGACGGGCAAAGGCATTGGCCCCACCTATACAGACAAGGTGAGCCGCACGGGTCTGCGTGTGGGCGACATTCTCGAAGGCTTCGACGCGAAATATGCCGCCGCCAAGGCACGCCACGAGGCCGTGCTGCAGGCCATGGGCTTTGAATATAATATAGAAGAGGTGGAAAAGAAGTGGATGGAGGGCATAGACTACCTGCGCCAGTTCCCCATCGTGGACAGCGAGCACGAAATCAACGGCTACCTGCGCCAGGGACGCAGCGTGCTCTGCGAGGGTGCGCAAGGCACCATGCTCGACGTGGACTTCGGCAGCTATCCGTTCGTCACCTCGTCGAACACCATCTGTGCCGGTGCCTGCACCGGACTGGGCATCGGTCCCAACAGGATTGGCGAGGTCTACGGCATCATGAAGGCCTATTGCACACGCGTAGGAGCAGGGCCGTTCCCCACGGAGCTCTTCGACGAGACCGGAAAGCGCATTCGCGACCTGGGACATGAATACGGTGCCGTGACGGGGCGTGAGCGCCGTTGCGGATGGATTGACCTCGTGGCCCTGCGCTACAGCATCATGGTCAACGGCGTCACACAGCTCATCATGATGAAGAGCGACGTGCTCGACGAGTTCGAGACGATCAAGGCCTGTACGGCCTACAAGGTGAACGGCCAGCTGACGCGCGACTTCCCCTATGACATTGAGCATGGCATCGAGCCCGTGTATCAGGAGATGCCCGGCTGGAAGACCGACATGACGCGCTTCACCAGCGAGGAAGAGTTCCCGCAGGAGTTCCGCGACTATATCGATTTCCTGGAGAAGCAGCTCGAGACGCCCATCACCATCATTTCGATAGGTCCGGACAGAGAGCAGACCATCGTGCGGAATAAGTAACCATAATACTGAATGACTGAATGAAACCCAGCATACCTAAAGGTACACGCGACTTCGGCCCTCAGGAGATGGCCCGTCGCAACTATATCTTCAACACCATTCGCAGCGTCTACGAACTCTATGGCTTCCAGCAGATAGAGACGCCCGCCATGGAAACCCTGCAGACGCTCATGGGCAAGTATGGCGAGGAGGGCGACAAACTGCTGTTCAAAGTGCTGAACAGCGGCGACTTCCTGGCGAAGGTCAGCGACGAGGAGCTGCAAGAGCGCAACGCCCTGCATCTGGCTGCACGCCTTTGCGAGAAAGGCCTGCGCTACGATCTTACCGTGCCCTTTGCCCGCTATGTGGTGATGCATCGCGAGGAACTGCAGCTGCCCTTCAAGCGCTACCAGGTGCAGCCCGTGTGGCGTGCCGACCGTCCGCAGAAGGGACGCTACCGCGAGTTCTACCAGTTCGACGGCGACGTTGTGGGCAGCGACTCGCTGCTCAACGAGGTGGAGCTGATGCAGATCGTGGATACCGTGTTCACACGGTTCGGCGTGCGCGTGCAGATCAAGCTCAACAATCGGAAGATTCTCTCCGGCATTGCCGAATATATCGGTGCGGCCGACAAGATTGTGGACATTACCGTGGCCATTGACAAGCTGGACAAGATTGGCATAGACGCCGTGAACGACGAACTGCGCAACGACGGACTCACCGGCGAGCAGATTGAGAAACTGCAGCCCATCATCATGCTGCAGGGCACCAACGACGAGAAACTGGACACCATTGCCTCGGTGCTGAAGGACAGCGAGACCGGACTGAAGGGCGTGGAGGAATGCCGGTACATACTCTCGATGCTCACAGCACTCAACAACGAGATGCAGCTCGACCTCACGCTGGCAAGAGGACTGAACTACTATACAGGCGCCATCTTCGAAGTGAAGGCCCTCGACGTGCAGATAGGCAGCATTACCGGCGGCGGCCGCTACGACAACCTCACCGGCATCTTCGGCATGCCCGGCCTTTCGGGAGTGGGCATCTCGTTCGGCGTAGACCGCATCTACGACGTGCTGAACCAACTTGACGCCTACCCGAAGGAAGCCACACAGACCACGCAGCTGCTCTTCATCAACTTCGGCCAAACAGAGACGGCCTACTGCCTGCCCGCCGTGGCCAAGGCGCGTGCTGCCGGCATTCGCACGGAGATGTATCCCGATGCTGCCAAGATGAAGAAACAGCTGGGCTATGCCAATGCGAAGCAGATTCCCTTCGTGGCGCTGGCCGGCGAAAACGAGATGGCGCAAGGCAAACTGACGCTGAAGAACATGGCCACAGGCGAACAGCAACTGCTCACGCCCGACGAGGTCGTTTCGGCCATCGTCAAGGCATAGTGTCTTCTCCCGGGGCGCGGTTCTCCGCTGCCATCGTACACTCACAAAAATAATCAGCGCATCCTGCATGGACGGGGTGCGCTGATTTTTATTTAGTGGGGGTGGGGGACAGACGGGCTATTGCTTCATGAGATACTGCTTGAAGTCGCTGAAGTCCTTCGACATAGGCACGCTTTCCTTGGTTCCGCGCATAAAGGCGGCAAGGCGGTCGGGAATGGCCGTGTCAATGCCGAGAATAGCGTCGACCTTCTCCTTGAACTTGGCAGGATGGGCCGTCTCACAGAAAATGCCGGTCTCGCCGGGAGCCAGCTGCTCTTCCAGGGCACGATAGCCGCAGGCACCATGCGGGTCGAGAATATAGCCGGTCTCGGCGTAGCACTTCCGCATGGTTTCGCAAATCTGCTCATCGCTATAGGTGGCACCGCTGATGATAGACGTGATGCGTTCGTGGCTGCCCTTATAGAGGTCGTAGATGCGGGCAAAATTGCTCGGGTCGCCCACGTCCATGGCATTTGCCAGCGTCTGCTTCGACGGCTGGGGAACATACTCGCCTGTCTGCAGGTAGTTGTAGAACACGTCATTGGCATTGTTGGCTGCAATGAACCGCTTGATGGGAAGACCCATCTCGCGGCCGAACAGGGCAGCGCAGATGTTGCCGAAATTGCCGCTGGGCACGCACATCACTACTTCCGGGCGGGCAGCGCCGCCTGTCTGCTCTAAGAGCCGCGCGTAGGCATTGAAATAGTAGAATGCCTGGGGCAGGAAACGGGCAACGTTGATGGAATTGGCTGAAGTGAGCTTCATGTGGCGGTTCAGTTCCTCGTCCATGAAGGCATTCTTCACCAGGGCCTGGCAGTCGTCGAACACGCCGTCGACCTCGATGGCGGTGATGTTCTTGCCTAACGTCGTGAACTGGCATTCCTGAATGGGGCTCACCTTGCCTTTGGGATAAAGCACATAGACATGGATTCCCTCTACGCCGAGAAAACCGTTGGCCACGGCGCTGCCGGTGTCGCCCGACGTGGCTACCAGCACGTTGACCTGCTCGCCCTTGCCCTCCATACGGATGAAATACTGGAGCAGACGGGCCATGAACCGGGCACCTACGTCCTTGAAGGCGAGGGTGGGGCCATGAAAGAGCTCGAGGCTGTAGATGCTGCGCGAGCCGTCGTCCTTGACCTTGACAATGGGGCAGTCGAACCGGAGCGTGTCATAGACGAGATCCTGCAACGCGTCTGCGTCGATGTCCTCGCCGAAGAAGTTGCTCGCTACATTGTAGGCAATGTCCTGGAACGACATGGTGTGGATGTTGTCGAAGAAGGCTTTCGGGAGCGGGTAAATCTGTTGTGGCATGTAGAGACCGCGGTCTTCTGCCAGGCCTTTGACCACTGCTTTCTGAAGACTGGCCAGGGGCGCTTTTTGGTTTGTACTATAGTATTGCATACGCTGATGAAATAGTGCTTGTTGCGATATTTGGTGCAAAGTTAGTGATTTTTATTTTCATACGGCTATCTTTTCGCAGTTATTTTTCCTACTATGGACAAAATGTCGTATCTTTGCACCATGAAACTACAGGATATTTTGGAACAGCTGAATGACAGTCAGCGCGAAGCCGTCGTATATTCAGACGGGGCATCGCTGGTCATTGCTGGTGCCGGTTCGGGGAAAACACGCGTACTCACCTATAAAATTGCCTATCTGATGCAGGAAAAGGGCTTGAAGCCCTGGAACATTCTTGCTCTGACCTTCACCAACAAGGCGGCGCGAGAGATGAAAGAGCGCATTGGCAGGCTGGTGGGAGAGAAGAATGCTGCAATGCTGCAGATGGGAACCTTCCACAGCGTTTTTTCGTATATTCTAAGAGTAGAGGCCGCACACGTTGGCTTTAATTCAAACTTTACCATATACGACCAGGCCGATGCACGCTCGCTGGTGAAAAGCATCTGCAAGGAAATGGCACTCGACGAGAAGGAGTACAAGCCTGCCAATGTCAGCGACAAGATCTCCATGGCCAAGAACCACATGATTGGGCCAGACGCTTTTGTCAGGAGCTCGCTCTTCGACCCGAAAAAGCCTAAGGTGGCCGACATCTTCAAGAAGTATGTGGAGCGGTGCAGGCAGGCCAACGCGATGGACTTCGACGACCTGCTGGTTTATACCTATAACCTCTTCGCCACGAACGAGGACGTAAGGCGTAAGTATGTAGAGAAGTTCCAGTACGTGCTCGTAGACGAGTATCAGGACACCAACCGCGTGCAGCAGGCCATCGTGCTGCAACTGACCAGAGAAAGGCAGAAAATTTGCGTGGTGGGCGACGATGCGCAGAGCATCTACAGCTTCCGCGGGGCCAATATTGACAACATACTCGATTTCACGTCGGCATACGACAATGCCAGGCTCTTCAAGCTGGAACGCAACTACCGCTCAACGCAACTCATTGTCCAGGCTGCCAACAGCCTGATCAGCAAGAATTCAAGACAGATACACAAAGACGTGTATAGCAAGAACGATGCGGGCGAGAAACTGCAGCTGAAGCCTGCCTACAGCGACAAGGAAGAGGCGATGATCGTGTGTAACGACATCAAGCGCATCATGAAGCATGAAGGGGGTGACTACAGCGACTTTGCCATCCTCTACCGCACCAATTCGCAGAGCAGGTCGTTTGAGGAATATATGCGCAAACAGAATATTCCCTATCGCATCTATGGCGGTCTGTCGTTCTATCAGCGCAAGGAAATCAAGGATGTGCTTGCCTACTTCCGCGTGGTGTGTAACCCGGATGACGAAGAGGCCTTGAAACGCATCATCAATTATCCTACTCGTGGAATCGGCGGGACTACATTGGCAAAAATCGTTCAGACTGCAACAACCTACGGCGTGTCGCTATGGGCCGTCATTTCCCAGCCTGTGCTCTTCCATCTGGAATTGTCGAAGGCCACATTTGCCAAGATTGAGTCGTTCAAGCTGCTGATAGAAGGCTGGATGAACCGCATCAAGGCAGACGATGCCTATCTGCTCGGCCACGACATCATCATGCAAAGCGGCATCTCCAAGGAGATATACGGTAGTCGCAATCCTGAGGACATGGCACGCCAGGAGAACCTGGAGGAGTTTCTTGGCGGTATGCAGGATTTTGTGGAGTCAAGGCGTGAAGAGGACATGGGCAACCAGGTATTCCTCGCTGATTTCCTTCAGGAGGTGTCCTTGCTGACAGATCTGGACAGCGACGGCGACAATGAAGGACCCAAGGTGTCGCTGATGACGGTTCATGCCGCGAAAGGACTGGAGTTCCCGACGGTGTTCGTTGTCGGCTTGGAAGAGAACATCTTCCCGTCGCCTATGTGTACGAATAGCTTGCGCGAACTGGAAGAAGAGCGCCGCCTGCTCTATGTGGCCATCACGCGTGCGGAAAAGCATTGCATCCTGACTTGTGCGCAGAACAGGTTCCGCTTCGGCCGGATGGAATATGACACGCCATCGCGCTTCATTCGCGACATTGACCCGGCGTTGCTCTTTGTGCATTCTTCAGAACAGAATGCGCATCCCGTAGCATCGCAGTTCCGTGCAGATCCGCTTCCCAGAATGGTAGAACGGCGAAGAGAAGAGCAACCTGTAGAGTCGTTCAGCCCCGCCTTCAAACAGCAGCTTATGGGGGCGGCTGCGCGTCGCTTCAAGCTTGTTTCCTCTGTTGCGGCAGGTGCAAGCCCTGTGGCCGATGGAACAATCTGTGAGGGATGCCGGATAGAGCATCAGCGTTTCGGCATTGGTACGGTGCAGAAAATCGAAGGTACTGGCGAGAATATGAAGGCAACGGTGGCTTTCCAGAATGCGGGAGTGAAGCAGCTGTTGCTGAAGTTTGCAAAATTTACCATCCTGAAATAGCATTCGGCGCGTCATTGAACTTCCTGTCAATGACACGCCGAATGTTTTATAGCGACTCGTCTTCCGGGCGTTGTATTTGCCGCCTGAACACGGATGCGTGTTTCTTCTTTTTGAGATAGGCTTCCTTGCGAGCCTCGTAGTCCTGCTGGTGTTTCTCAAGATAACCGTCGGCCATGGCTGCTATTTCTTTTCATTAAAACGGGCATAGACAATGTTGATCTCTATAGGAGAATGGGGATTGTCGGCTCCACCCACCAAACGCGTACTGGTAAGCGACATGTCATGTGCGATGTTGGTGATGGAACCGTCGGACTGGGATGTGGAATAACTCACGGGTACCAGCAGCATCTTGTTCCAGTTCGGATGCTTCTCAACCCATGAGGGATCTCCTTTCAGTCCGCTTTGCTTCTGGTTCCATAGCTCTGTGACAAGTGCTGCCAGATTGGTGAAGGTGTACGTGTTGTAAGATGAATTGAAGACGGTGTAGTACGAGGTCTTGTTGTCGGGTACTTTGTTCTTCTCGAAGAATGCCGACAGGCTGTCTTGCTGGACGAGAAGCAGGGATTGTGGGATTCCCAGTGCACGCTCATTGAACGATTCGTTGTTGATGCGCTGGAAAGTGAGCTTGGCTGCTAACAGCGAATCTTCTGTGTGCTTCGTGCCGTTCTTGTCGATGTAATCCTTGATTTCGTCCACGGGGAGTGACACCTGGGTGAATAAGCCTGCTGGACTCTTCAGGTAGGTGTGTGTGGTTTCTGCTGCCAGCTTGGATATGGCTTCCCTGTCATTGGTCACCTTCGTTGTCTGAAGCACCTCTTTGGTGCCTGCGAAAAGCATGACACGATTGACTACGGAGTCAACGTCGGCTGTATAGTAGACACAAAGACCCATGTTCGATACTTGGGCATGGAACCCAAGGCCATCTGCAATCTCAAAGAAGAATCCAGGGCAAACGTTGTGGGAAAACGTATAGGAGTTTTTGAAATACTGAGGATGGTCGTAGTACTGATGCATCAGGTAAGTGCCATAGTTGTTATAGCGAGTTCCGTCCTTTGCCGTGTATGGGTGGCTGAGCGGTATGCGGATGTTGGCCAAGTAGCTGGTGCTGGCGCGATAAGCGTCTGAATCATTGAGATTCATATAGGTGAACATCTTGCTGTAGTTGATGGCTCCTTCGTCGTTTCGAAGCAGATGGTTGGCTACCGGGTCAAAGTTGGAATAATAGTATTTACCTTCCTCTATGGGCTGGATGAGCTCATGTATACGCATCTTCATGGCTGTAAGGCTGTCGGCAGGCAAGAAAGGCGACTTCAGAAAGAGCAGTATGTCGCAGGAGTCAGCCGAAGCGCGGCCTTCCGTGCGGGCTATGATCTTGTCTTCATCGGTCAGGATGGTGTTTTCCAGCACATGAAACTGGGTGGTGAACTCACTGGTCACATTGGTTTCTGTCTCGGGGTCTTTCACCTTGCCAAGATAGCATGTGCTGCTGAGGGTCAGCACGGAGTCGGCAATAGTGGTCTGTGTGCTCACAGGAAAGGAGGCTGTGAATAGTTCTATCTTATCCGATTCGGCAGTTAACGACTGTCCTATTGTAAGTGTATCTTCATCACAAGAAGAAATGGCTATGGCCGCAATAGCGACCCCAGCCATATATTTTACTTTCATCATCGAGTTGTGATAATCTTTGTTTCTATATGATTGAGCTAAACAGATTTCCGTACGAGTTCTGCTATTCCTCAACATCAGGGCAAATCTGATCATAGAAGCTCTCGTAGGCATCGCCAAAATCTTCGAGATAATTCAGAAGAGGAATGTTCTTCTCGTTCGTGTAGTTCACAAGAACGTCATTGGCATCCTTGCTGGCCAGAATGACGCCATCGCTATAGTCAATGGCAAGCTTCCCTAACTCAACAAAGTCGAAATCGTCCTTATAGGGGGCCAAAAGTTCGGATTTGGCATCCCGGAATTCCACGCATTTCTTGAAATCCTCGCCAAGGTTCTTCTGCAGGCTATTGGAGAAGAGCGATGTTACAACCTTGGTATTGGCAAAAGAGGGCTCGTCATGGTAGGCTGTCTTGATGTAAAGTGGCACCACAGCACTCATCCAGCCTTGACAATGGATGATGTCGGGTATCCAACGCAGTTTCTTGACGGTCTCTAATACACCACGGGCAAAGAAAATGGCACGTTCGCCATTGTCTGAATAGTCTTCGCCTGTCTCGTCGGTTGCCATCTGTCGCTTCGAGAAATAGTCATCATTGTCAATGAAATAGACCTGTACGCGGGCAGAAGGGATACTGGCAACTTTGATGATGAGCGGGTGATCTGTATCGTTGATGATGAGATTCATGCCAGAGAGGCGAATCACTTCGTGCAACTGCCCCCTGCGCTCATTGATATTGCCCCATTTCGGCATAAATGTACGAATCTCATGACTTCTCTCCTGCATTGCCTGAGGCAGGGCACGTCCCATCAGTGACAACTCGGTATCGGGCACATAGGGAGCAATCTCTTGATTGATGAACAATATTTTCTTTTTAGCCATCGCTTTTCTTGTTTTTTCCTTGCAAAGGTACAATAAAATCTTCTAAAATCAGCATAAAACCGACGTTTTTAGGGAAAAGTTACATTTTATAGGCTTATTTTTAGTCTTTTTTTTCCTTATTTGCTAAAAATGTTGTTATTTTGCACGCGAATTCATTGAATGAAAAAGAAATGAGAATTTTTCATAAGATTGTAGACTTGCAAAACACTTTGTTTGAAGAGCGTAAGCAAGGAAAAAAAATTGGTTTAGTGCCCACAATGGGTGCCCTTCATGAAGGACATGCATCTTTGGTTCGCCAGAGTGTGAAGGAAAACGACGTGACGGTGGTTTCTGTTTTCGTTAATCCCACCCAGTTCAATGACAAGAACGACCTGAAGAATTATCCCCGTAACCTTGATGCCGACTGCGTGTTGCTTGAGGCTTGCAAGACTGACTATGTGTTTGCACCAGAGGTGGACGAAATGTATCCCCTGCCTGACAATCGGCAGTTTGAGTATCCACCCGTCTCTACTGTGATGGAAGGGGCGCATCGGCCCGGTCATTTCAATGGCGTCTGTCAGGTGGTGAGCCGCCTTTTCTATATCGTACGCCCTGATCGTGCCTATTTTGGAGAGAAGGACTGGCAGCAGATAGCTGTGGTCAAGGCTATGGTGCATCAGCTTAATCTGGGCGTTCAGATTGTTGAATGTCCTATTGTTCGCGACGCGGACGGCCTGGCTAAAAGCAGCCGTAACACGCTCCTTGCTCCTGACGAGCGTGCCATCGCCCCGCTGATCTATAAAGCTCTGAAAGACAGTTTGGCCTATGCCAAGATCCATTCGCTTAGCGAGACTCATGACTTTGTGGTCAACGAGATTAATAGGACAGAAGGACTCCAAGTTGAGTATTTCTCTATCGTTGACGGAAAAACGCTTCAGGAGGTGGCTGAATGGAAGGATTCTGATGATGTCGTTGGCTGTATTACTGTTTATTGCGGTCGCACCCCCATTCGCTTGATTGACCATATAAAATATGGTAATTGTCAGAATTAAGGAATTGTAATCTGTTTAGCAATGATGATAGAGGTGTTGAAGTCTAAACTTCACTGTGTTCAGGTAACAGAGGCAAACTTGAACTATATGGGAAGTATTACCATTGACGAGGACTTGATGGACGCTGCCAATATGATCGCAGGCGAGAAAGTGCAGATCGTAGACAATAATAATGGCGAGCGTTTTGAGACATATATTATAAAAGGTGAACGTGGGTCTGGTTGTGTTTGCCTGAATGGCGCTGCTGCCAGGAAAGTGCAGGTCGGAGATACGGTGATAATCATCTCCTATGCACTCATGGATTTTGAGGAAGCACGCACTTTTAAGCCTTCTGTTGTCTTCCCTGAGAATAACAGATTGGTGTAAGCGAATTCTACAGTATGGAATAAGCAAGCTTTGCAGCTTGAATAAAAAAACGAGGGGGCAGGTGTTGATTGCACTTGCCCCCTCGTTATGTTCGTCTTGTCTCGCCTTGCCTTGCTCGGGCTACTGAAGTCTGGAACTGATGTAGTCTTCAAGTTCTTTTCCTCTTAATCCCTTTTCCAGAATGACGCCATTCTGGTCTACAATAATGACGTGGGGGATTGCCCTGACATTGAATTGCTGGGCGGCTGCAGAGTTCCAGCCTTTCAGGTCGCTTACCTGAGGCCAGCTCATCCCTAATTCCTTAATGGCATTGACCCATGCATCATGGTTCTCGTCCAACGATATTCCCAGAATGCCAAGTCCCTTGTCGGCGTATGCTTGATAGAGACTGGTCATGTTCGGCATTTCCTGGCGACAAGGCCCACACCATGAAGCCCAGAAATCCAAGATGGTGATCTTGTGCTGGCTGATAACTTCTTTGGCACTGACTTGCCGTCCCTCAGGATCAGACAGCTTGAAGTCTTCAATCTGCTGTCCTTTTTCTGTTGACTGAGCTTTCTTCAATGATGCCGTCAGCTCCTTGATTTCTTTGCGTTCCTGGAATTCCGAAGGCATGAGCTTGATGAGCTCCATGCGTTTCGCTGGGGTCATGAAGTCCTCATCTTCGAAACTGGTAACAATAAAGTAGCCCATTTCGTTCTTGATGTTCTTCTCGGCAGATTCCACGATCTTAGCAGACATTTCCTCCTGTAGCTGCTGCAGCTGTTTCATGGTTGCCTGCATTTCTTCAGCAGGTACATTCTCGTCGTAAAGAACGCCAGTAAGCTGCTGCATCTTTGCACTATACTGAGCACTCATCTGATTGAGTTCCTGCCAGGCTGCATTCGAATCCGTTCCGCCGACATGACACTTTTCGGCATCCTGCGACAGGTTGATGCTGATGCTTCCTGGTTCAAGGAAGAATGTTATGCCCATGTCTGGACGATTACCTACGTAGACAAGACTCAGTTTCACAGAGTCGACATCGCCCTCGAACTTGAATTTGCTATCCTTTACGACGGTCTTCTGAAGAAAGCTGTTGCCTGATAAGTCATTGGTCAGTACAAGCGTGTCGCCGTCAGACAGACCCTCGGCAGTACCTTCTATTGTATAGCGACGCTGGCTACATGCCGCTAACAAGATGAAGACGCACAGGATATATATAGCTCTGAATGGTTTCATTTGGTGTTATTTCAGTGTTCTTTTCCTAAACTAAATACTGGTCACTGATACTTTCGTTGTTGATGACGCGTCTGATGGTTTCTGCAAACATGTCGGCAACAGAGATTTGCTTCACTTTTGCGCAACGTTGGGTATAGGGGATTGAGTCGGTGAACACAATCTCTTCGAGGGCGGATTCCTGAACACGGTCGCTGGCCGGGCCGCTCATGACGCAATGCGAAGCACATGCACGAACACTCTTGGCACCGGATTCAATCATCAGGTCTGCAGCTTTCGTTATGGTGCCTGCCGTGTCTACCATATCGTCGATGATGACTACATTCTTTCCTACCACATCGCCGATAATCTGCATGGAATCAACAACGTTGGCACGCGCACGCGTCTTGTTACAGAGTACCAGTGGACAGCCAAGATACTTGGCGTAGGCATTGGCACGCTTGGAGCCGCCTACGTCTGGTGATGCAATCACAAGGTTTTCTAATCTCAGACTCTGTAGGTAGGGAAGGATGACGCCAGAAGCGTAGAGGTGATCAACAGGAACATTGAAGAAACCTTGTATCTGGTCGGCATGCAGATCCATGGTAATGACACGGTTAACACCTGCAACACTAAGTAAATCGGCAACGAGCTTGGCACCGATACTGACACGGGGCTTGTCCTTGCGATCCTGACGTGCCCATCCGAAATAAGGAATCACGGCATTGATGGTACGGGCAGAAGCTCTTTTGGCTGCATCAATCATCAGAAGGAGTTCCATCAGATTGTCAGAAGTGGGAAAGGTACTCTGAACAAGGAATATGTCGCGGCCGCGAATAGATTCCTCGTAGCTGACTGCAAATTCTCCGTCAGAGAACTTGGTCATTTGAAGTTTGCCCAGCGGACAACCCAGACTTTGGCAGATTTTTTCTGCCAGGTATCTCGTGGCAGTGCCAGAGAAAACCATGTAGGAATTAAGTGTGCTCATTGTCTTTATTGTTGGAGTATGTAATTTTATTTTAACGATTGAACATTCTTAGCCAACGGCCTTACGTAGTTTCTGAAAGTGGGTCAGCAGACCCTTGAAGTCTATCTCGTGGTGTATGTTGAACCTGTTCCACAGATCCCCGCAGATGAGGACACCACCAAATCCGAGTTCGCGAGCTATATGCAGGTTGTCAAGATTCATGCCACCCATTGCAATGACTTTCCGGTCAATAAGGCCTTTCCTTGAAGCTTGTTCCAAGTCTTCCACGGACAGGGTTCTCTTGTCGGCAGGATAGGTCTGGCTGTCAAACATGGTTTTCAGGAACACATAGTCAGACTGCTTCTTGGCTGCCTTTAACTCCTCTATGTGATGGCAGGTACGGCTTACCGAGCCACGGTAGTCATCTGGTGCAGTAGCATCAGCTGTCGGAAGGTGAATACCTTTCAAGTTGTATTCTTCCTTCAGGTAGAAGTGGTCATGTACCATGATGCGTTTATGGTAATCATGGTCAATGAGCGAGAGCAGACGCTCTGAGTATATCGGCTCTGCCCCGGGCTTATATAGGTGCAGGATGTCTAACCCCTCTTCAAAGAGGGTGGATAGTATCTTGTCCTCTTCCACAAAGAATGTGGTTTGTGTCATTACGATCAGCTTCATTTGCTTGGCTTTTATTCCGATGATTCTAATTGAAGAAATTCCATGACACTCCAAAATGCAGAATGGAGTTGTTCTGTGGATAGTGTGGAACAAGGAAGTTCATGCGTCTGAGTGAACTGCCTGTGACATTCGACATCATCACAAAGAATCTCGCGTGCTTCAGGTGGAGATTTGCATAGACGTCAACGAAGGGCTGATTGCCCAGCTTCACCCGGCTCGCCGTGTTTTGCTGAACAGCAAACATATTGAGCATGGGGCAATAATCGGGAACTTCATACTCGGTGAAATAGGTGGCAGCAGCACCAAGTTCAATGCTGAGAACACCTGCGTAGAGGAATTTCAGGTAGAGGTTTGAGAAAACATTAATGGTGGGCAGCGGCAATGCATCCTGGTCGGACGAGGACTGGTAGGTTACGATATTGTCCCAGTGTAGTGGACCCAAGGCGAGAGGCTGTTCGATTTGGGCTGTCAGCACATTGATGTTTCCGCTCTTCTGGATGACAGATGCACTGAGCGATTTCCTTGATTCGCCGTCATCATCGTAGCGCATGCCTAAATAGGTGTAGTTCTGCATCTCTTCAATGCTTAGCCTCAGGCGCGTATTGCTCTTCTTGTAGCTGAAGATGCCTTCTATGCGTGTACGGGTGGTCTTTTCTAAGTCGTCATGATCCCACCAGATGTGCTTTGAGTGGTAGTGACGGAAAAACACGTCTGGGTGTAAACGATAGAAATAAGTCTTGGCAGCCAGCTGCATCGTGTCGCCAAACAGTGGGAAATTGAGGTCTGTTGAGAAGTCCACCTTCAGTTGACCGCTTTCCTCACCCGTTACCCATAGTTCGCCCATGAGGTTGTAATGCAGTGTCTTTCCCTGTTTCTTGGAAAGCATGCCACCTACCGAGACATTATGTTCCGTGAAATGCTGCCTGTAATAGTTGCTGTCATTGTCAATGGCCGGTATTTCATATCGTCTCAGCTGATGGGTGGCAAATGCCTTGATTCCGGCACGAGCCCATTTGTTGAATCCTTCGAGCAGTCCCAGAGCGAGGGTGTTCTTCAGGCTCAAGTGTCGTGTCTTGTCGTAGATGGAGTCGCCGGAATACCCTTTGTCAATACTTTTATAATAGGTGTTGGCATAATAGCCGGTAGGCGTATCGTAGCTCTGGTACACATGCTCATAGTGATCAAGCTCCATGGTGTGAATGAAACTGGTGACAGGTACAAATTCCCTTTTCATTAATTGGGCAAGTGAGTCCTTCTGCGCTTCAATAGCCTTGATGCTGTCTGCCATTTGGGTTGAGGTCACATGGATGCGCGTTGTGTCAGTGGCGAGACTGTCATTGGGTGGCGGTGGAAGCTCTTCACTGACGATTTTTGCACCATCAGGGCGCCCGGCTGGAACCTTTTCCTCTCCGGGGGTTTGTTTTTTTCTGTCATTGCCAGAGGCGGTTTTCTTTACTTTTTTGTCTTCCTGCTCCTTTTTCGACTGCTCTGCAAACTTTTTTGCAGCAATCTCCTCATCGGTCATCTTCACTTCGCGATAGAATCCCAGGTTATAGCGATGGGTCAGGAAGAGGTGGTAATTATGGTCACGATTCCAGTTCTCGGTGAACATTGTGGGTATTTCGTTCTCAGAGAAAGAGGAATTGAAAAGCTCTGGGTGGGTGATGTAATTGTCGTTGAGTATACCGCCGTTTTCCGCAGCTTTCTGATGATTGGTCGAGAAGAGTAGGTGTGCCTGATAGTGGTCGCCAAGGTAAGAGCCGTAAAGGCTGGAGGCAAAGTGTGAGGTGCTTTGGCTTTGGTAGTAACCGCGGGCGTATGCATAGTTCAAGTCGAAGCCAATGCCGATACGCTTGCCTGCGTTCACTGCAAAACGTGCGTCTACATGGTCTTCGCCATAGTTCTTGTCTCCGCAATTGTCATACCACAGATTGGTAATAGGCGAGAGCGTGTTGGTGAAATGCCATTCGTCCGGGCGTTTAAGTATGTAGCTGTAAGAATCGGTCAGGGCAAACTGGGTCTCTGTACTACGATCCATGAAGATGCGGCTCTGGCGTGCAGTATAGTTATTGCCCGTGGTGTTGTATTCGCCGTGAAGGCCGGTGTTCATGGTTGCTTGCGGGAACAAGTGTGGAACCGTGTCAACTTGAGCAGGAGTAATGTCGCCAAACTTTCTGTCCACAGTCCAAACGTGTATGCCTTTCGGTATTTGCTTTCCGGTTTTTGTGGAGTCGTTGCCGTGGGGGTTGAATTTGCCGTTTCGCCTGTCAGAGCCATTGTTGTCGCCCATTCCATTCAGCTGCTCATCGAACACTTGTGCGTGTGCCGGGGCAGAAAGGACGAATAACAATATGAGGGCGATGAGGGGTCTTTGCATGGTTCAGAGTTTCAGTATTCTGAGTGTTACTTCAAGGAACTTTGGAATGATTGAGCCGATAAGGACGTAAGTGGCAACATCCCGATAATTGGTAAACCACAGTACCATGCCTGTGGCTGCACCTAGCATGAAGATGATGTTGAGCCATAGTTTTAGCATGCGCAGTCGCCCATTGTCGCGAAATGGTTGCAAACCATGAGCGTTCCGGCTATGGCGGCGTAAAGTCCCGTCGGCAACTTGATTGAAGTCTTCCATTCGTAAAAAAGTGAGTACTGTTCTTGTTTGGCTGCTATGCTGGTGCTACTTGGACAATTCCTGTTTGATCGTTTCAAAAAGATAGTTTTTCCGGTCAATGGTCTTGCGACGGAACTTTCCGCTCACCCTTGCCAGCTTTGTCTGTTTTTTGTTTAATCCGTACCGGTCGGTAATCCACTCTTCTGCCACCAGCTGCTGAGGTTCGCGTTCCTCGTCGTAAAGATACACGATGCGGGTCATTTTTATGGTGGCTTCACCATCGTTACAATCGGCAATGAGATGGTAGAACAGGCGGGTACGGTCCAGCTCCAGTGGCTTGTTCTTGAACACGAGCCACTCCTGGAGGTTTGCCACAATCTGTGAGTTTCCTATGCTGTCAGCTTCCGTGATGCGGCTTTGGCCTACTTGGTTGGGCTCCTTGATCATTCTCTTGAAGTAACTCAGTATGCAGTCGTAGACTTGCTTCTTGCTCTTGCCTGGTGCCTTGATGGTAGTCTCGAAAATCACTCTCCCGCCTACTTCGGGTACTGCTCCGGTCAGGTATTTGGCATCAGGGTTTTGCTGCGCATTTTGGCTTGTTGTTGCAGTCTTCTCCCATGTATTGTCCTGTGCAGTCACGGTCAGTGACATCATGCACAACATAGCAATATAAAATTTCTTCATTGTAATGAGTTTTAATTTGGTGTTGCAAAGGTACAACTTTATTTCGAACTGTGCAATAGAGATGTGTTAAAAATGGTGTTATCATTGATTTGTCGCAAGCATCTTCGTCAGCCACGAAAGGTGAAACCGCACTCCAGATATGATCCAGATGCCCGGTTGGGCTACGTTTCCGTAATCCACATAGCTGCGATTGTTCAGTACGTTGTTGGCCTCAGCATATACGGTAAGACCCTTTTCACTCCAGTTCAGGCGCACGTCGGAAAGACAAAATGGCCGGTACGCGCACAACGTCCCGCTGAAGTCGGTGTAGCTTCCTGCACGATCCTGATACCTGATTTTTATGGAGGCATTGAGCTTTCTCCATAAGTGCAGGTCCAGGGCGCCTACCAGCTTGTGTTTGAGATATTCCATGGCATATTGAGAGACGATGCCTTTCCCCGGCTCTTTGTCCTGTTGCTGGTAGCTGTAGGACAATTGACAACCTTTGATGAACGGGGTCGTTTGTCGATGGGAATAAAGCTGTGAGAAGTCTGTCCCTATGGACGTCTCAAATCCATACGTGTTCAGTTTCGTGTGATTGACGATCTGCCATGCGGCTTCCTCACCTTGATGGGTGTCCATGATCCAGTCTATCATGTTTTTTCCATGATGCCGGTAAGCGCAAATATTTCCCCATATTCCATGGGCGTAATACTTTGCTCCGAGTTCTATGGCTGTCATCTCTTCCGGGTTCAAGTGTGGATTGGCCGAATAGCCTTGAAGTTTGTAATACATCTCCGTGAATGATGGCAGACGAAGCGATGTGTTGCAACTGGCATAAATCTTCACCTCCCCGTTCTTTCCTGAAGGATTCAGACGGTAGCTGGCGTCTATCCCCGGATATATGCTCATGATCATTGAACTGTATGTACTCTTAAAGGCGACAAATCCGGCTGAGAGCGTGAGGTTTTGCAGCAGTACGTTGTGTTCCAGATGGGCTGAGATGTTGGTGCGGTTGACTCCCAGTGTATAGTCGCGGTCGGTACCTGATATGTGGTGTGGGCGAACGAGTGGTTCACCTAGGTTCCCGCTAACCAAGTCCTCATTGCGCAGTTCTGCACCAAAGGCTGAACGACCTAATGCCCAGTCAATGTAACTGTTTAACATTATTCCATATACGTTGCATCGATTGTAGTTGTACTTCATTGCTTCGGGTTGCCCTCGATGTCCTTCATAGCGATCGCAATACTGATTCCAATAGATGGCTGGGCGCAGGTGCAGGCGGCCTTGTTTCGTTTCTGCTTGTATGCTGCTAAATAGTTTGAAAGTATGCTCATATTGGTCATCAGATTGCCATTTCGGCGAAGCGTAGAAGGTACTGGAGCCCCAACCTTTCTCGGCCACACCCAGATGCCAGTTCATGCGAACCCTCTCGTCATCGTAAGTGCCTTGATAGAAAGCTTTCATGCCTTCAAAATCGGTATTGAGTCTTCCCGTTTTTGATCGGCTGAATCCATCACTGCGCTGGTAGCTTCCTGAGATGCTCCCCCGTATTCGTGCTGGCAGGCGTTGCAGAAATGATACTTTTGCGTATCCGTAAGAGCCTCCTTCCATCTCGACGTCTGTGGCAGATGATTCCTGATCGGCAACAGCCGTAGTTCGTGTGACAATATTGATGGCTCCGACGAGGGATGCAGAGCCATAGGCACGGCCGGCAGGTCCTTCTAACACCTCGATTCTGATAATTTCACTAAGCTGTACAGGCAAGTCCAGTGTATTGTGTCCTGTTTGCGGATCGCAGATGTTGATGCCATTGAGCAGTATGGCTATTTGTTCCTGGGTTCCGCCCCTGATAGAGATGTCCGTTTGGGAGCCAAGTGCTCCTCGTTGTCGCACATCTACGCCAACGGCGTATTTTAGCAGATCGTTGACACTTTGTACTGGCGCCTGCGCAATATCGTCGTGGCTCAGTACAGTTACCATTCTTGCCGCCTGACTCTGTGTCAGGGGCGCGCGAGATCCGGTGACGCCAACATCACCCAGCCAGACGTTCTTCACGGTTTCCGTAGAATCGGCTCGCCACACCTCGTCGCTGATAGATGCTGCCTTGGAAGCTGACAGCGTTGCTACGCTTAGAACAGAAATGATGACTTCTCGTCCTAAGCAGGCAAAGAGTGAGTAGCCTTTCCGCTGAAACTGATGGAAGACGATGACTTCGCGCTTCAGGAAATAGGGTTTGTACATGAATAATGATGTTTTTTTTGAGGAAAAACTATCGAATATAGGGATTCATTTGTTTTTCTTCACCGATGACCGTCGAGGGGCCGTGTCCGCAATAGACTTTGGTCGTGTCGGGCAACTTTGCCATGACATTGCAAAGGCAATTGTGCATCTGCTCCCAGCTGCCTCCCTCAAAGTCTGTACGGCCAATGCTCATTCGGAAAAGGGTGTCGCCTGAGAAAACAACGCCTTCTTCCTGGCAGTAGAAAACTACGGAGCCCGGCGTGTGTCCTGGGGTGGCGAGCACTTTCAGCTGATGGTTGCCGAAGCGAATTTCTTCTTGATCCTTCAGATAGTGTGCCACGGGAGGTGTGGCCTCGCCAAGACGAAAACCGAATAGTTGCAGGGCTTGTTGCTCCATATCGGCAGCAAGAAACATGTCGGCTTCGCATATTTCGGGCTGAAGCCCATATTTTTGATAAAAGTATATGTTGCCAAAGCAATGATCCAGATGCCCGTGAGTGCATAGCAGCCGTACTGGTTTCAAGTCTTCACGGCGAATATAAAGATCAATGGCTTCACGTTCTTCTTTGTAATAAGCACCACAATCAATGATGACGGCCTCTTGCGTATCGTCACTGACAATGAAGCAGTTCTCTGCCAGCATGTTGCATTGAAAAGTCTTAATATTTAGCATATTACGTTTCCTTTGATGTTTCTTTTCTGCCAGATGGCTTTAACGCCCTACATAGGCAGATACACGCAATGTTTCTCTTTGAACCATGGCTCGCTGAACCACGTAGTCAACTCCATTTGTTCTACTACGTGCTGAAATGGTTGCAGTTCAGCCTGCAGGTTTCCTCCTTTCAGGCAAATAATCCCATTGGGCAGCGCATTACGTTGGTTCTTGAAAATGTTCTTGCGCACCATTTTTGCCAGGTCGGGTAGGGGCATTACTGCGCGGCTAACCACAAAGTCGAATTTTTCTTTCTCCTCTTCTCCACGCAGATGCTGGGGAGTGCAGTTCTTCAACCCGATAGCATTGCATACTTCCTGGGCAACCCTGATTTTCTTTCCCGTACCATCAATCAGTTTGAAATGGCACTCAGGAAACAAGATGGCCAGCGGAATACCAGGAAAGCCTCCACCGGTACCAAAATCAAGGATACTGGTGCCAGGCTTGAAATGCACGAATTTGCCTATAGCCAGCGAATGCAGCACATGGTGCTCGTACAGGTTGTCGATGTCCTTGCGCGAAATCACGTTTATCTTCTCGTTCCATTCGCGGTAGATATCTTCCAAGGCGGCAAATTGGTTGCGCTGGGTTGTTGTTATGTCTGTGAAATACTTTTCAATAATGTTCATGGCTGCAAAGTTAAGCATTTAATTTTAGAAATCCGTATGGAGAGGCATTTATTTAATAATGTATAACTAAAGTTTCGCAAGTGAATATTCATTCATCAAGCGACTAATTTATACATTTGATATAGTTTATGGAACTTAGGATTGGCATCAATAACCCTAGAATGCAGTTCGCTGGCATCGGCAGAGATCATCTCTGCGATTTCCAGGATGGTGTCCAATATCAGTTCCCATATCCTGTCCGAAGCGGACAGCTCGAGAGTATTGCCTGTGGTTTCACGGAAGAGGGCGCCGACGGTTTCGTAAGCCTCAAACCGCTTCACCGTGCAAAGTATGTTGTACTGCATCATGGTCAGCGTGAAGCTGCCAATCTGCGCAGAGAAGTGTACGCTCTGGCACTTTCCGAAGTCGAGCAACTGCTTGCAGTCGTGATAGGCTACCTCGGTAGTCCAGCGGGTAGCGTATGTCCTGTATGCCTTAGGGAGGCATCGCAGCCCTGACTCCTTCGTTGGCCGTCAGCCTTGCCGGACGTGTTCGTGTCAACTCTATCTCGCCGGGCTGGATAGACACTACCAACACCGTCTATGAAGGTCCCGATGCCGTTCAGCAGCCCGTCGGTCGTGCTTATGGCTGTTCCCACCCTTGTAAGTCACGAATACCTTCGGACGGTCATTGTAGAAACGGCCTCTGTTATAGCGAGGGTACACACCTGAGATTCATTGTTGACAGAGTGCGTTTCATGTCAAAACTTGGATAGTATGGAATTCAAGCTCGATACAGGTCACAATGTGACAGGCTGGCCGTCGGATGCTTTGAAATACTATTTGTGAGGATGCCTATTTGCTTATGAATGTCCCGTCTGGATGCTCTTCCTGCCATCGGTGTTCCGCCTCAGAACCAGGCTTTGTCATGTAGTAAAGACAACAGTCATCACCAGAAGCAAGGGTCTTGTTTCGATGAAGAATGGCTCCCATGGCCTCAAATGTGATGTAGTCAGTTTTGCACATGGCCGGAAGGATGTCCAAATGACCTCGTTTCCTTGCCAGTTCGCATAGACCGCAACGAGTGTATGACAAGGTGAACTCCTCATCAACCTTTCCAAGTTGATAATGAGCCTGCCAGTTGTAGGGAGAGTCGATGCGGTTCTCCCGTTCGGAGCGTTTCATCATGCTTTCCTGGAATTTCCTTGTGAACGGCTTTGCCATTCGTGCCATTCTGAGCATCATGGGCATGGAGATGGATGCACGGCACATTTTCTCGTAGAGCGGAAGCGACATCTGGCTGCCGTATCTCTCTTTGGCCGTCTCATAAATGGCAAACCACACCATTCCACCAACGAGGTTCTTCTTCAGGCTGTTTTCACGGTAACTGCCTATGGAGGGAGTGGACATCAGAATTTCGCGGAACCTGTTCTTGGCTGCTTTACAGAGCTGATGACAATCCCATTCAGGGCATTCCACTCGTAAAACTTTGTAGCACGTACCTTGCATGAAATGCCACATCAGCCTGTCTGTCAAAGTATATTTCATAGGTTTCAAGCCTTTCCTTTGAACGTATATCCGATACCCTCGACCGCTGTGCGGATGGCTTCTTCCGCAGCAGACCCTTTGATGGTGAGGGTGTTGGCAGAGGCACTGGCCTTGGCTTTCTCTACGCCAGACACTTCCTCGACGGCACGGACTACAGCGGCCTCGCAATGGCTGCAATGCATATCCTCGACACGATAGACAATCACGTCGGGGTCTAAGGGTTTTTGGGCGGTAAACTTGCTGAAAAACTTCATCATAAGAGCAAATATAATTAATAATGTTAATACTGTGGCGCAAATAATCTTGAACGGACTGGGCAGGACGGATGAATTCATGCAGCACGCATCCTGAGCGGCAATAGTGAAGTCCCAGCCCGTAGCATTGAGTAGCAGACCAAAGAGGACAGCAAAGCCTACAATGGTCATCAGATAGATAGAGGTGAAACGGCGTCTCATCGACTTATGAACCACGAGGATAGAGGCGAGGTTGACGGCAGGGCCTGCCATCAGCATCACTAATGCCGCACCTGGCGACAGTCCTTTCAACATCAGTGCCGCTGCCACAGGAATGCTACCTGTGGAACAGATATACATGGGTACGGCGATGACTAAGATGACCAACATCTGCAACAACGGTTGACTGCCGAAACTGAGGAAGAACTCATCAGGTACAGCCACCTGAATCAATGCCGCCACAACAAGTCCAATAAGCAGTCGCAGGCCTATGTCGCGAAGCATATCATAATAGGCATACTTCAGCACGCGCCAGATTCTGTTGCCGCTTTCCACCTGGCATGAAGTTGTCGCATCGTCCTTTATATCATCCTCGCGAACCAGTCGGTTCACCAGCAGTCCTCCGCAGACACCTGTGATAAGTGCTGCCGTAGGACGGATAATGGCAAAGCCCAGTCCCATCAGCGAGAATGTAGCCAAGATGGAGTCGATGCCTGTCTGTGGCGTGGCAATAAGAAACGAGGCAATGGCTCCTTTCGAAGCCTTCTCGTTCCTCAGTCCGATAGCCGTGGGGATGACGCCACACGAACAAAGGGGTAGGGGGATACCCAACAGTGCCGCCCATAGTACCGAAAACTTATTATTCCGCGAAAGATAGTTGGCATAGAACCTCTGCGGCACGAATACGTGCAGCACCCCAGCGAAGAAGAATCCCAACAACAGATAGGGAGCCATCTCACAGACCACGTTCAAGAGCGATGTGAAGAAACTCTGTATATCCATCGGGTGCAAAGGTACGAATAAGCGAGTGAAATACCAAATTAATTTGAGTATTTCCGAGCAAGAGTACCTACGGCGAAGCCAGAAGTACAAAAAAAATGAATTACTAAAGTTTAGCAAGTGATGGCGCACCTGCATAATTTAACATAAAATAGGAATAAAAATAGCTTCGAAGTTTGTTTAACTCACTAAAAATGAGTAACTTTACAATCGCCAAACCATAAAGATCAAACTTAGAAGCCGTGAGCAAAGGTACAACAATTATTTCAGACTTGAGAAGTTTTTTCTCAGAAAATGCAAAAAATCGTGCAATTAACTCGATTATGGGAGTAATGGAACACATAAATATTCGCTCCAGCCAGATTGGAGCAGAGAAGCGCCCCAACTGCAAGTTCAGTAATGAGCAGGTACTCTCCCTGCTGATGCTGTTCCCGTTCTTCGTAGTCAGGAATGCATACCAGTACTCGGGTTCGGCCTTAAGCCGCCTGTTCAGTTGTGAGAAAGACATGTTCTATCGTTTTATGAATGACGGTAATATCAAGTGGCGCAAGCTGCTGTATGCGATGAACCTCCAGCTGCTGCGTAAGATCAGCCGCAGCACGGAGACTGAGTATGACAAGCCTGTCTGCCTGATTATCGATGATACTGACGCTCCCAAGAGCGGACGTAAGAGTGAGCTCATCGGCAAGGTGTTCTCTCACCTTGAGCATAAGACCATCCTTGGCTACTAGTGCCTGACGCTGCTTCTGAGCGATGGCATGAGCCAGCTGTTCCTCGATTTCTCGCTTCATGGCGAGGAGGGCCGCAAGCCAGACAAGAAGCAGGGACTGACGGACAAGGAACGTAAAGCCAGATATAGCAAGGACCATAGCGGAGAGGCTGTCGAGGAGCGCATCAAGGAGAACACGATGTCGAAGATTGACAAGGCCATCGAGATGGTGAAGTATGCCATCAAGCGTGGCATCCGATTTGACTACCTGCTCATTGACAGTTGGTTTACCTGTGCAGACTTTGTTCGCCTGATTACCAGCCGCCACATCAAGTGCCACCTGATAGGTATGATCAAACTTGGCAAGACCAAATACCACACCCAGTGGGGCGACCTGACAGCCAACCAGATTATCAAGAAGCTCCAGAAGCAGGGACTCACCAACCACAACAGGACATTGAGGTGCACTTACTGCACTATCGACGTGAAGTTTGCTGGTACTACCGTGCGTCTGTTCTTCTCGAAAAGAGGCAGGAACGGACATTGGAACGGACTGCTCACAACGGATCTCTCGCTCAGTTTTCTTAAGGCATACAGGACATACGCTACCTGCTGGACTACCGAGGTGGCTTATCACGACTGCAAGCAACTGCTCGACTTCGGCAAGTGTCAGAGTGTGCACTTCTCTGCGCAGATTGCCAGCTTCACGCTGACCATGATGCAGTACAACATACTGTGCACGGTGAAACGTTTTGAGGCTTACGAGACCGTTGGCGCTCTCTTCCGTGCCACCACAGGCAATACTCTCGAGCTGTCCGCTTCGGACAGGATATGGGAACTGATACTGGACACCATCCTGGAAATCGCAGAGATGATCTCTGCAGATGCCAGCGAACTGCTTTCCGCGGTTATTGATGCTAATCCTAAGTTCCATAAACTATATCAAATGTATAAATTAGTCGCTTGATGAATGAATATTCACTTGCGAAACTTTAGTGAATTATAGTACCTAAAAGATATTATTATCTCTTTTTGGCCTTGAAGTATAACATAGCTCCCTCTACATGGAAGTCGAGGATATCATAATACGGTTCCAGCCGCTTGCGTACATCATTTGCCGTGTCGAAGGGAGGTGTAAACCAGCCCATGCGAGTCATAACGGTCTTGGCAAGCCAGTCGGCTACCTTCTGTTCACCTGCAATATAGAAACAGGCCAACAGTTCGCCGCCTGGTTTTAATGTGCGTTGAATCTCGGAGTAAGCCTTGTCCTTATTGGGGAACACATGCAGGCCGTTCATACAGAGTACGTAGTCGAATGAACCTTCATCAAAAGGCAATGCGCCCACATCGCCCTGCATAGTCCTGACCTTCGGTCGAGCCTGCTCACGCTCGGCAGAGTCGATGCGAGCATCACTCTGCTCTCGCTCAATCGCAGCCTTGATATTGGTGATGCCTGCACCACGGAATCTGTACTCAGCCTGCTCCAGCATGTCCTGGCTATAGTCCAGACAAGTGATGTCGGCCTGTTTCATCCGCTTGTATTTCTCCGTTGTAAATACTGCCGTACCAACAGGCACATCGAGCATCTTACCCTTGAAATCATCGGGAATCCAACTCAGCACCCTGCGGGCAATCTCATTATCATCAACACCGCCCCAAAGCAGTTTGAAATACAACTTACTCCACCACTTACCTTGGGTAATAGCATCATCGTAGAAACTCTTGCTAAACTTGTACGAACTCTTAATCTTGTCTGCCATAATTCATATTCTTTCGTTTGACGGTGCAATTCTGTGCAAGCCGAGAGCAGAGTCATGCTTGCATGAACTATGCCGAGGCGCCGCCAGAATCGCGACCTGTTTACAGGGCGCAAAGGTACGGCAAGACTGTCGCCGCTCGGCTTTGCCGCTTCGCTTGTCGAAGAACTCGGTTGCAAAGTAAAGAACCGATATCAGTTACTCGCTTCTGGCTTCCGGATTCGGATGTTGATGGTATAGTCGCCTTTCGTGGCTGTCTGAAGATTTTCAAAGCCAGTTTCTGCAAGAATTTCTTTCCATAAAAAACAATGCCAAGGCGAATTTCCTCATTTCCTCATTTTCAACCTTTCACTTTTCCAATTATTAAATCGTTGTAATTGGGTACGCAAAGACACAGAGACACAGAGAATGATGGATAAAAATCTGTGTACTCTGTGGCTCTGTGGTGAAAAAAACAACGAATTAAGACGAATTTCACGAATTGCACAAATTATTTCGAATTGCACAAATGATTTCGAATTTCACGTGGAAATAAGTGTTTCGTGCGTTTGTTCTAATATTTAAAGCTGCTGCCACCGACGAACTCGCGCATGATGGAGGTGGGTGGAATCTCCTTGTCGCTGACGGGTATGAAGAACCGTATGAACTTCAGCAACCGTCGCGCTTCGGCATACTCTGCACAGTTCCTCGGCACGGATGTGAGGATAATCTCAGCGTGCGTACGCAATACGGCGAACTCGATGTTTAGGGCAGAGTTGAACATGGCGTCGGCCGTTTCCTGATAGGGAAAAATCCACTTGTCTTCTGCCTCGCACACGTTTTTCCATTGTGCTATGGTCTCCTGGGCAGAGTAGGCTCCTTTGTTGTAGTCACGGATGATGCGTCGCAGCAGTCGGTTGTCGCGTACGGGAATCCAGTTGTGATCATCGAGCGAGATGCTGGTGAGTGCAGAGATGTATATTTTGTACTTCACTTCATCGGGTATGCTTTTTGTAAGCAATGGATTGAGTGCATGAATGCCTTCAATAATCAGAACGGTGTCGCTCCCCAGTTTCAGTTTCTTTCCGTTCCATTCGCGTTTTCCCGTAACGAAGTTGTATTCAGGCACCTCTACGCGCTCGCCTCGCATCAGTTTCGTCAGGTGGTCCTCCAGCAAGGTGTACTCCACAGCCTCGATATTGTCGAAATCATAATCGCCGTTGGGTAGTTTGGGCGTATCAACTCGATTGACGAAATAATCGTCGGTAGAGAACGACAGAGGGCGTAGTCCGCATGCCAGCAGCTGTATGCAGAGACGTTTGCAGAATGTGGTCTTGCCCGACGATGACGGTCCTGTAATCAGCACAATCCGAACCGGGTTCTCCTGACGGTGGAAGCGACTGTCAATCTCCTCGGCAATCTGCACGATTTTCTTTTCCTGCAGAGCCTCGCTCACCTGAATCAGTTCAGAGGCATGCCCTTTGAGTACGGCTTTGTTCACATCGCCGGCATTGGACAATCGCATGATGATGTCCCAGCGGGTCTTCTCGGCAAACATCTCGAAGGTCTTGGGCATGTCGACCTTCTCTGCCACGACCGAAGGATTGTGCCAGTCGGGCACGCGCAGCAGCAGGCCGTCGCCGTAGCGTTCCAGTCCCCACACTTTCAGGTAACCGGCCGATGGCACCAGCGGGCCGTAGTAATAGTCGACGGTGTCGCCAAGGGTGTAGTAGTCACTATAAATCTGTCCGCTGGTTTCCAGTAGTTTCACCTTGTCAGAGAAGCCACGGTCAGCAAACACGCGGATGGCCTCTTCGTTGGTGGCTTCGGTCCTTCGGAAAGGCATGTCCAGGTCAACGATCTCCTGCATGCGCTTCTTGATATGCTCAACGTCCTCGTCGGTGAGCGGTTCGCCAGCACGCTTCTTGAAGTTGCAGTAGTATCCACGTGCCAGGGAGTGCTCAATGAAGAGCTTCGACCCCGAAAAGACATCTTGAGTAGCCTTATAGAGCAGGAAACTGAGCGAGCGCACATAGACACGGTGGCCAGAGCCTTCGCGGGCATCGAGAAACTCCACATCGCGGTTCTGGTAAAGTCGGAATTTCAGACCTTGTGATGAGTTGTTGACTTTAGCCGAGACTACGGGAAAAGGCAGTTGGATTTCGTCGGCAAACTCCTGGTAGACGTCGAGCAGCGATGTGCCTTCGGGAAAACTCTTGGTGACGTTGTTGTTCTTGCAGCGTATCTGAAGCATAGTGATAAGAATAGTTTTTTAGTTTGCAGGTAATTCTTCTGCAATCATTCTTGCAATTTGGCCACAAAGGTAGCCAATAGCGGCAAAATATTCAAAAAACAGACGTTAATCTGCGTTAATTTGTGTGTTGGCGACGCTTTTTCAAGGAAAATGAGTACCTTTGCACAAAATTTTCAAAAAGTACCCGTTATGGACAACTATAAAATCATATCCGCTCCCACGAAAGGCACGTTTGCTCAACGTCTTGAGAAACTGAGTTCCAGTGTTGGCGATTTCCTGAAGACGGAGAGCGAGAATAACCGGCATTTACAGTACACGAAAGTGTTTCTCAGCGATGCAGCCAATCAGGAATCGGAACTGATGCACTCGTCGCTGATGACGAGCTATCTGTGCCATGGAGCTTATACTGTCATCCAGCAGCCTCCCGTGGGCGGTTCAAAGATAGCCTTATTGTTGAAGACAAGCGATGAAGCCGACGAGTTTCTGCTTCATTCCATACGGCTGACCGACGAAGAGGCAGCCCACCAAAGCAGCTATGTTCAAACCGTCATGCTCTTTGATAAGTATATCGCTGCTACGCGCGAAAAAGGCATTGACCTGAAGACGCATTGCGTACGCACATGGCTTTATGTGCGTGACATTGATGCCAACTATGCCGGTGTTGTAAGGGCTCGCAACGATGTGTTTCGCCAGCACGGGCTTACGATTGACACCCATTTCATTGCCTCGACAGGCATCGGTGGCCGTACTGGTGCCCGCAATGTGCTTGTGGCCATGGACTTCCTGACCTATCCCGGCATTCAGGAAGAGCAGAAGACTTATCTTCAGGCATTAGACCACCTGAACCCCACTCATGAGTACGGTGTGGCCTTTGAGCGTGCTACCAAGCTTAGCTTCAACTCCGGGAAGCAGCAGTACCTCGTGTCTGGTACGGCCAGTATCGACCATCATGGCGAAGTGGTCTTTGTCGGTGATGTGAGAAAACAGGCTCGCCGCCTGTTGGAGAACATTGGTGCGCTGCTGTCAAATGGCGGTGCCTCCATGAGTGACGTGAAGTATTTCATCGTCTACTTGCGAGACCTGGCCGATGCCCACGATGTAGAGGATATTCTTGTCGAGCTGTATCCCGATATTCCTCATGTACTGACCTTGGCAGAGGTCTGCCGTCCGCAATGGCTGGTTGAAATGGAATGCATTGCCGAAAAGAAAGAACTGGCCTGATGACAGTAAGTCATTCGTAGTCATCGATGACTCTGTTCATGAAGTCTATCATTGGCTTGGCGGCACGGAACATTTGTTCCATCTCGTCAAGCCATTTCTCTCCTTCAAAGAAACTGTCGCTCACACGGTGCCAGGCACAGTAGTCCTTCAGACGAAGATACCGAACGTAGCGATAGTCGCGTGGGAATCCTGACGGGCAGGTCTTCAGCTTGTTGAGACCGAACCCCTGCTGGCTGTCCCAATTGGCGCTTTCAGGGGCGTCGAAGTACTTGACAAACTTCTTGGATTCAATGCAGCGAATCCATTCTTCTTCGTTGGCCATCAGTTCGTTACGGCATGATGTCAGAATGTTCGTTGGGAGCCAGTAGTTGCCTACGGCTACAATGCACTGTTCTGGTTCTATATGCAGATAGTAGCCGCCCCGCAGAGCCTTCTTTCCGTGGGCGTTAATGTATGCGCCAAAGTGGTTCTTATAGGGCGACTTGTCCTCGCTGAACCGTGTGTCGCGATAGAATCGATAGGTGCAGTCCTTCACTTGCTGGTTGAGCACCGACGAGTCGAACGTTCCAATACGCTCGATGGCCTTGGCTATGCCGTTCTCCCATTCTTTCCTGACAGACTCGTACTCATGCTTGTGGCTTGCAAACCACTCGCGGTTATTGTTCACAGAAACGTCTCTGAGGAATGACAGTATTCTTTTTGCGTCCATGATGCTGCTTTTTTGATTTCAATGTGCAAAATTACGCAAAAAAAATCATAGAATCAAACTAATTAATAATAATGGATAGAAAAGTTTTCCATTTCAGTTTTTTTTTTGTATTTTTGCAGTCTAATGAAACGACAAGAACGATATGATGCAGTGCTCGCCCTGTTTTGCGAGCAGATGCCGGAAGTAACGACCGAGCTGGAATTTGGCAGCGTGTTTCAGTTGCTGGTGGCTGTAGTGCTTAGTGCGCAGTGTACCGACAAACGCGTGAATCAGGTCACTCCGGCTCTTTTTCGCCGTTATCCCGATGCACAGGCCATGTCAGAGGCCGAAGCCGATGACGTGCTGGAATATGTGGGGAGTGTGAGCTATCCCAATTCAAAGGCCAACCATCTGGTAGCGTTGTCGCGTATGCTGGTCACTGATTATGGCGGCGAGGTGCCTTCCGACATGAAGGATCTGCTACGTCTGCCTGGCGTAGGCCGCAAGACAGCCAACGTCATACAGGCAGTTGCTTTTGGAAAGGCCGCCATGGCTGTTGATACGCATGTCTACAGGGTGGCCCATCGTCTGGGGCTTGTGGCCGCATCGGACAACACCCCGCTGAAAGTCGAACAAACCCTGATGAAGCACATCCCTGCAGCCTACATTCAAAGGGCTCATCATTGGCTGTTGCTTCATGGACGCTATGTCTGCACGTCGCGGGCGCCCCATTGTTCTGATTGTATGCTTGCGACCATCTGTCCGAGGCGGCTTCGTGGTTCAAAGTTGTAGTGACGGCTATTCCTTGTTATAACCTGATGAATTAGAAACCAATTTTATGATTAAAGAATACCAGATAAGGGTGTTACCAGAAGTGGCAGGCCAGCAACAGCAGCTCGTGGCATATCTTGCCAATGAATATGGCTTGTCGCCAGCCGATGTTACAGGTGTGCACATTCTGAAACGTTCTATCGACGCTCGTCAGCGCACCATCTTTGTCAATCTGCGTGTGCGGGTCTATATAGGTGAGCAGCCGCCTTCATACGAGTTTGAACCCGTTAGTTATACTGATGTCTCCGATAAACCTCAGGTTGTGATCGTCGGGGCCGGTCCTGGTGGGCTCTTCGCTGCTCTTCGGCTCATAGAGTTGGGGTGCAGGCCCGTCGTTCTTGAACGTGGCAAGGACGTGCATGAACGCAAGAAAGACCTGGCAGCCATTGCCCGCACGCAGCAGGTAGCCCCTGACAGTAACTATTGTTTTGGTGAGGGTGGGGCAGGTGCTTATAGCGACGGCAAGCTGTACACCCGTTCCAAGAAGCGTGGGTCTGTAGAGAAAATATTACGGGTGTTCTGCCAGCATGGCGCTCCTCTGGCCATTCTTGCCGATGCCCACCCCCATATTGGAACCGACCGTCTGCCTCAGGTCATCGAGGCTATGCGCAACACCATTATCCGTTGCGGGGGCGAGGTGCACTTCAAGACGAAGATGACCCGTCTTCTGCTGCGTGGAGATCAGGTGGTGGGTGTTGAGACTGCTCAGGGGCAGGAATTCATGGGGCCGGTCATTCTTGCCACTGGCCACAGTGCCCGCGATGTCTATCGCTATTTGGCTGAAGCCAGGATCGAGATAGAACCGAAGGGCATTGCCGTTGGTGTGCGTCTGGAGCATCCTTCTCAGTTGATAGACCAGATTCAGTATCATCGGCGAGAGGGCCGCGGAAGGTGGCTGCCTGCAGCAGAGTATTCCTTTGTGACTCAGGTCGACGGTCGTGGCGTGTATAGCTTCTGCATGTGTCCTGGTGGTTTTGTGGTTCCTGCTGCCACAGGACCGGAACAGATTGTCGTCAACGGCATGAGTCCGTCTAATCGTGGTACCAAGTGGAGCAATTCGGGTATGGTCGTTGAGACAAGGCCGGAAGACGTAGAGGGTGATGATGTGCTGAAGATGCTGCGCTACCAGGAGCAATTGGAGTACAATTGCTGGTTGCAAGGCAATCAGCGGCAGACAGCACCTGCACAGCGCATGGCCGATTTCGCCAACAGCCGACTCAGTTCGGAGTTACCCTCGAGTAGCTATGCACCTGGATTGGTTGCTTCGCCTTTGCATTTCTGGTTGCCTAAGCCCATAGTGGTCCGGCTGCAGCAGGGATTCCGCATCTTTGGACGCCAGGCTCGCGGTTTCCTTACCAACGATGCGCTGATGATTGCGGTAGAGACACGCACGTCGAGTCCCGTAAGAATTACCCGTGACAATGTCACACTGCAGCATGTACGAATCAAGGGACTCTACCCCTGTGGCGAAGGAGCCGGATATGCAGGCGGCATCGTGTCGGCGGGCATCGACGGCGAACGTTGTGCAGAGATGTGCGCCGACTGGATGAAGACTCCACATACGTAAAATAAAAGTAATAATATCCAGCTTATGAAAAAATCCGCATTGTTTATTGTTGCAGTTGCTACAATGATGGCAGCATGCACAGGTTCCGACCAGGTGACAAAGAGAAGCATCGATCAGCAGGAAGTAATCAGCAGATTGTCACTTGAGGACAAGGCTCACTTCGTAATCGGCACAGGTATGACAGGATTCTCGGGCGACGATGCCGTGATTGGTGCCACCAAGAACCTCGTTCCCGGTGCAGCCGGTACCACCTATCCGATTGACTCATTAGGTATTCCTGCCGTGGTGCTGGCCGACGGCCCTGCAGGGCTCCGTATTGATGCCACCCGTGATGGAGATTCGGCTACTTATTTTTGTACGCACTTTCCAATAGGCACCTTGCTGGCCTCAACATGGAATACAGAACTTGTGGAGCAGGTGGGGCAGGCTATCGGTGAGGAAGTGAAGGAGTATGGTGCCGACGTGCTGTTGGCTCCTGCGCTGAACATCATGCGAAACCCGCTGTGTGGACGCAACTTTGAGTACTACTCAGAAGACCCTGTTGTGGCAGGCAAGACGGCTGCTGCCTATATCACTGGCGTGCAGAAAAACGGCGTTGGTACGAGCATCAAGCATTTTGCTGCCAATAACCAGGAAACCAACCGCATGAACACGGATGCCCGTATCTCGCAGCGTGCCCTGCGCGAAATCTATCTGAAAGGCTTCGAAATTGCCATCAAGGAGAGCAAACCCTGGACGGTGATGACATCCTATAACTACATCAACGGTGTCTATGCTTCCGAGAGCAAGGATCTGGTGGAGACCATCCTGCGTGACGAATGGGGCTACAAAGGAACGGTGATGACCGACTGGTTCGGTGGCAAGGATGGTGCCAGGCAGATGTGGGCAGGAAACGATATGCTTCAGCCAGGCAAAGCAGAGCAGTTCGATTCTATCGTTGCCGGAGTGAGAAGCGGCAAGCTGGCTGAGGCTGATCTCGACCATAACGTATCACGTGTGTTGAATCTTGTTGAGAAGAGTCCTCGCTTCCAAGGCTATGAGTATTCGAACAAGCCCGACTTGAAGGCTCATGCCGTCGTGACACGCAATTCGGCTGCCGAGGGCATGGTGCTGATGAAGAATGACAAGACACTACCCTTTGCCGATACCGTCAAGACGGTGGCCCTCTATGGCAATACCTCTTACGACTTCATTGCTGGTGGTACTGGCTCTGGGAATGTGAACCACGCCTACGTTGTGTCTTTGCTCGACGGCATGAAGAATGGTGGATATACCGTCTCGGAAGATCTGAAGACGGCTTATGAGGCTTATATCGCAGATGCTAAGAAAAAGGCAGCTGCTGAACAAGAGGCTCAGGCTAAGAAGAATCCCAAGACGGCGATGCTCCTCCAGTTCCTGCCACAGCCTCTGCCTGCGGAAAAACAGTTCTCTGCCGATGAGCTGACAAAGCAGGCTGAGATTGCCGATGTCGCTGTCATCACACTGGGACGCCTGTCTGGAGAGTTCCTTGACCGCAAGGTGGCCGACTTCAACTTGAGCGACTCCGAGCGTCAGCTGCTCCAGCAGGTTTGTGATGTATACCACAAGGCTGACAAGCAGGTTGTCGTGCTCCTGAACATCGGTGGCGTTATTGAGACTGCTTCGTGGAAGGACTTGCCAGATGCCATCCTCTGTGCATGGCAAGCAGGACAAGAGGGGGGCAACAGCGTTGTCGATGTGCTCAGTGGTAAGCAGTCGCCCTCAGGCAAATTCACAATGACGTGGCCCGTGTTGTTCTCCGATGCCTACTCTTCGAAGAATTTCCCCATTGACGAGGATCCTCGTATTGACATGATGAACCAAGGTCAGAAGGGAAACGTGCGTAACATTGACTATACCGAATACGAGGAGGACATCTATGTGGGCTATCGTTACTTCGACTCGTTTGGCATTCCCGTAAGTTATCCCTTCGGCTTCGGTCTCAGCTACACGACCTTTGAGTACAGTGACGCTCATTGTTCCGTTGATGGCGATGCCATTACCGTGAACGTTACCGTCAAAAATACAGGAGGACGCGAGGGCAAGGAGATTGTGCAACTCTACGTCGCAGCCCCAGATGCAAAAGCTTCGAATAAGCCCGCCAAGGAACTGAAGGCCTTTGCCAAGACAAAGAGCCTGAAGCCGAACGAGAGCGAGACGCTCACTTTGAGTATTACAGCAGACCAGCTGGCATCATTCGACGAATCTGCTTCTGCATGGGTGGTTACTGAAGGCGAATATCAACTCCTTGTTGCCGCTTCCGTTCAGGACATGAAGGCTACGCTCTCTGTTCCAGTTAAAGCCCGGCAGACGAAAGCACATGACGTGTTGAAGCCCCAAACGAAATTGAATCTCTTAAGGCGTCAGTGAGGCAAAAGCGATCTTGGTTGGGTAATGGGCTTTCAGTGTGATGGCTCCGGAGTGATGGCACGATAGTTGCCACTTAAGTGCATGAAGGCGAAGAGGCGCAACAGCCCGTCATAGTAGGCATCGAAGTAACCATCTTCGAATGGCTCGTGACGGGCTTTCCATAGAGCGTCGACAAACTCCTTGCTCTTCTCGTGAGAACACATCACGGAGGCTGCGGACGTGGTGGCAACAAGACCAATGCTGTGACGCAGCTTGCGGAATCCGCCTGCCTGCAGAATCTCATTTCCTTCGGGTAATGATCCGTCTACACGATACTGATCGACGAACGTGTCGACGCCCTGGGTGTAGAAAAAGTTCTGGATAGTCTCTCCGTAGTGCTGCTGCCATTCCTGATCGGTGCAGCTCCATTCATAGTCCAAAGCAATGTTCATGGGAACCCGCCAGGAGTCGTAGCGAAAGTTTGAACTGCCCATTCGGCGGGGGGCTGCCTGCTGTCTTTGTGGCATGTCAGGGAATGACGGCATTTGTAAATCGCTGCCGTCATACTGGCACATGTCGGCATTCAAGCCTGTTGAGTCATTAATGGCTTTGTGCAGGAATTCGCGACTCTTGGCTGCGCATTGTTCCCAGTAGCTGCTTCGTCCGTCATCTGCCCATTTTGCCCATACCTCGTAGAATGCTGGGATGTGATAGCTGGGGTCGGTGAATCGCTGTCCAAAACCATCGGGGGTGAAGGTGATGAGCTGCGTTTCTGGGTCGATGAGGTACATCTTCTGCTTGGTATTGCCGGGCTTAGCGCCACCAAAGCCCCCAAACGGTTCTCTTGCCTCGGCTGTGAACTCGCGTGGTTGTATGCAGTTCAGTATATGCTGCGCCTCAGCCTTGTAGTTGATGCCTGTGTCGTTGCCCCATCGGTTGGAGGCAAAAATGAGCGCGGTAATGTAGTAAAGCTCTCCGTCGCTGGCAGCCCCCTCGGCATTGTGTGTGCCGTCTGTCTTGCAGCTCCAGGCGAAATAGCCCTTTCTGTTGCCGTCCTGATGCTGCATGTATTTCTTGCTCCACCGCCACAGACGGTCGAAGATGTCCTTCTCGCCAAACTGTACGGCAATCATCATGCCGTAGGACATGCCTTCGGTACGTGCATCGTGGTTCTTGATATCGGAAATGTAGCCTAATGAGTCGTCCACCTCGAAGTAGACCTTGTTGGGTCCCCAGAACACATCATGAAAAACTTGGTTCAGCTTCTGTTCTACATCAGAGGGCTGGTAGCCCATCTCGACGAATACATTACGATATCTCCCTGTTTCGAAGCCTCCTTTTTTCCATGGGGTGAGAGCCATGGCCTGAACACATAGCACCACAACCGCCAACATTGTCATAAATCTCTTCATGTCTTTTCTGTTTAAAATGTTCATTTAATATCATGTCTTCCTACTCTCAATGCCTATTCATTGTTGCTTATCACTGGCTTCTGCTGTTTGATTCTCCATCCGACAGCAGCAACAAGAATGGTCATCAAAGGACTGAGAATATTGAAGAAGCAAAAGGGTAAGTAAGCAATCGTCTGAACACCGAGTACGGTGCTTTGGGTCATTCCGCAGGTGTTCCATGGTACAAGTACGCTCGTCACGGTTGCTGAGTCTTCAGCCGTGCGGCTTAATAGCCTGGCTTCGAATCCGCGTTGCTTGTAGACGTCATGAAACATGTTGGCCGTCAGCACGATACTAATGAACTGGTCGCCCGTAGTAATGTTAAGGAACAAGCCTGTACTTACGGTTGAAGATACCAGCCCCACGCGGCTACGCACCCAACTGATTACCACACGGGTGATGCTCTCAATCATGCCACTTGCCACCATGGCAGCGCCAAAGCACATGGCACAGATGATGAGCCAAATGGTATTGAGCATGCCTGTCATACCGCCTGTAGACACCAGTTCGTTCAATTCTTGATAGCCAGTGTCTATGCTGGTTGTGCCATAGTAGGTGATGGCGAGGCCCTTAGTCAGTGCAGCCGCTGTAGTGAGCGATTGGTCAGAAGCTATCTGCATGAGCAGGTGAGGTTGCAGGAGCAGAGCCGTAACACCGGCCATCATTGCAGAAAGGAAGAGTATAATGAGCGATGGCACACGGCGGGCAATGAGTACGCCAGTGAAAACGGGGACAAGCAAGGTGAGCAGTGAAATGTGAAAGGTTCCCGACAACCCCTCGGTGTACTCGTTGACACGTACGATGCTGTCATCAGCCTGACCGAACCCAAGTACTGCAAAGATAACCAGGGTCAGGATGAAGGCAGGGATGGTGGTAAGCATCATATAGTGGATGTGGGTGAAGATGTCCACGCCCGTTGTTGACGAGGCCAGGATGGTGGTGTCGCTTAATGGTGACATCTTGTCGCCGAAATAGGCTCCGGAGATAATGGCTCCCGCCGCCACAGCATCATTGATACCCAGTGCATGACTGATGCCAAGCAACGCCACGCCGATGGTGGCAATGGTAGTCCAGGAACTGCCCGAAAGCAAGGATACCAATGCACAGACGATACAGGCACACACCAGGAAAAACTGAGGCGAAAGCATCTGTACTCCGTAGTAGATAATTGTAGGAACGATGCCGCTGATCATCCATGAGCCAGACAGCATGCCTACTGCAAGCAGAATGAGCACGGTGACAGCTATACTGCCCAACGTTTTTGAAATCTGCTTCTCGAAAACCTGCCATGGTGTATGATAGAACAGCATTGAAATGAAAACGCAGACAGCAAGCCCCATGAGCAGTGCCACCTGGCTTCCACCACTGAGGGAGTCACTGCCAAAAAGCGTAATCACTATTGCCAACAAAACGATAAGCACCATCAGCGGGATGGATGCTACTAATGGATGAGGAAGTGGGCGTTTTGTATTCATGATTTCGCATGCAAAAATACACATTTCTTATTAAATACTCTTTATTTACGTCAACTAATTATTAAAAAATGTCGGATTGGTTGTTCTTTGGGCTGGCCTTTGCATATATTTTTCGTAATTTTGCAGGCGATTAAAGAATAATAACAAGCAAAAGAACAAAATTGATGAAACGAATGAAGGCTGCTCTTTTTGATCTTGACGGAGTCGTTTTCGACACCGAACCTCAATACACTGTGTTTTGGGGCGAACAATGCCGATTGTATCATCCGGAGTATCCGGGGCTCGAACAGGTGATCAAGGGGCAGACGCTTACGCAGATTTTCGACCGTTGGTTCAGCGGCTCGTTGGAATCGTCCAGAGAAGTCATTACCCAACGGCTGAACGAGTTTGAGGCGCAAATGCACTTTGATTACATTCCGGGACTTGAACGGTTGTTGGACGAAATGCACAGCAGGGATGTGAAGACGGCTGTAGTGACCAGTTCCAATTTGCCGAAGATGGAGAGCGTTTACAAGACCCATCCTGAGTTCAAGTCGCTCTTTGATGCTATTCTCACCAGCGAGGACTTTGGCGAAAGCAAGCCGTCGCCCGATTGCTACTTGAGGGCTGCAAGGCGCTTCGGGGCTTCGCCCGCCGATTGTGTGGTGTTTGAAGACAGCATTAACGGCCTGAAAGCGGGACGGGCTGCTGGTATGTATGTCGTAGGGCTGACAACGACCAATCCGATTGAACAGATTGCGGACTTGTCTGATTGCCAGATAGCCGACTACATGACAATGTCTTGTGAACAGTTGGAGCAACGGTTGGCTGGCATGAAGGAATTACAATGAATATACAATTATAAAAAAGATAAAAGACAATGGCTGGATATTTAGTAAGCGATACACGCAAAGTAACAACGCGTCGCTTCATCGAGATGAAGCAGAATGGTGAGAAGATTTCCATGCTTACCTCGTATGACTTCACCATGGCCGGCATCGTGGACAAGGCCGGCATAGATGGTATTCTTATCGGTGATTCGGCATCGAACGTTATGGTGGGCAATGCCACGACGCTCCCCATGACGGTGGACCAGATGATTTATCATGCTCGATCGGTGGTGAACGGCGTGAAGCGTGCTCTCGTGGTGTGCGACATGCCCTTTGGCAGTTATCAGACTTGTGAACGCGATGGCGTGGTCAATGCCATCCGTATCATGAAGGAGAGCGGCTGCGACGCTTTGAAACTGGAGGGAGGCGTTGAGATTCTTCCTACGGTGAAACGCATACTCGATGCAGGCATCCCCGTCATGGGGCATCTGGGACTTACGCCGCAGTCGATTAATAAGTTCGGGACTTACGCTGTCAGGGCAAAGGAGGAAGAGGAGGCCAGGAAGCTCCTTTCCGATGCTCATGCACTGGCTGAGGCGGGGTGCTTTTCCATAGTGCTGGAAAAGGTGCCGGCACAGCTGGCAAAGCAGGTCACCGAGGAGATTGGCGTGCCCACCATAGGCATTGGTGCCGGCGGTCAATGCGACGGTCAGATACTCGTCGTTGCTGACATGCTCGGAATGACGCAGGGCTTCTCGCCACGTTTCCTCCGTAGGTATGCCGATTTGAATGGCATGATTACAGATGCCGTAGGTCATTATGTGGAAGACGTAAAGAGTGGCGACTTCCCCAATGAAAGTGAGTCGTATTAATAGTTAAGGAAAATCAAGGGTGAACACACAGAGCACAACCATGCATATACGCCTGTGGAACAGGAATTTCTGGCTGATGTCTTTGGCCAATCTGCTTCTTTGCATGTCGGTGACCATGCTCATACCCACTTTTCCACGGTGGATGCTTCAAGATGACGGACTGACAAGTGCTGAGACAGGAATGGCCATGGGGGCGTTTGCCTTGGGATTGTTTCTGCTGGGACCGTTCTGTTCTTATCTTGTGCAGCGTTACAGACGCAACATGGTGTGCGTAACGGCTATAGCCTTTCTCGCAGCCAGCATTGTTCTGCCCCTCTATTTGGGCGGTCGGGGCTGCTGGCAGACGATAAGCTTGTGGCGCTTGCTACAGGGGGCTGCATTCGGGTTAGCCCAGATGGTACTCTCTTCGACGCTGGTCATTGATACCTGCGAGTCGTTCCGGCGTACGGAAGCCAATCATTCGGCCACATGGTTCGGACGGTTTGCCTTGAGTATCGGGCCCTTGGCTGGTATTCTTCTTGCCAGGGCGTTGGGCTTCGAATGGGTGGTTTGGGGTGCGGCAGGGTGTTGTGTCCTGTCGGCTGTTCTCATTTTGATGGTGCATTTCCCCTTCCGCGTGCCTTCTGACGGTTTCCATCTTCTAAGTCTTGACCGTTTCCTGCTAACTTCCGGATGGCCTTTGTTGCTGTTCTTGTTTGTCTTCACGGGTGCTGTCGGCTTGCTACTCTCGTTGTCATTCACCGAGCATTTCTATGGAATGTTGATGGTTGGCTTCTGGTTCTCGCTGCTGGCACAACGATATGCTTTTCCGAATGCAGACCTGAAAAGCGAGGTGGTCACGGGGCTGATATTGGCAGGAACATCAGTACTTATCCTACTTACATCGCCCCATTCGCTGCTGTTCTCACCGATGTTGGGCTTCGGCATAGGCATGGTGGGGTCACGCTTCCTGCTTTTCTTCATTAAACTGAGCCACCACTGCCAGCGTGGCACTTCGCAAAGCACCTTTATGTTAGGGTGGGAGAGTGGTCTTGCCATAGGTGTGGCTGCTGGCTATTGGTGCTTCGACAATGACGCTTCAGCACTTGGCTACACATCGCTTTCACTTATTGTAGTTTTGTTGAGCATCTATGTATTGTTTCTTCATGGATGGTTTCTCCTGCATAGGACCCGATAGAAGGCTCTCTTTACAGGGACTTGGCGCAAATCGCTTCTTTATCCCTGTTTGTGAGTTGTGGAATGGGAGTGCTGCTTACCATGTAATTAGTATAGACGGGCGTTTTCCTTATTGTTAATACTAACAAATGATGATTGTGTTAATTCGGGAAAAAGTTGTACCTTTGCAGCGTAGAAAAATAGTGTGAAGCCAATGAAGAGAATGAAGCTGTACGAAGCTGACGACAAGATGATTGATCTGATCAGCGACAATTATAGCATGCTGCAAGGACTGGGTGCCTTTGGAATCAGGCTGGGTTTTGGTGACAAGACCGTCAGTGAGGTTTGCCGGGAACAGGATGTGGATTGCTATACTTTCCTTACCGTCGTTAATTTCCTGATTAATGGTTATGCGCCAAAGGAAACTGATGACAGAATATCGGTCAGCACATTGTTGGCATACTTGCGTGCATCGCATCGGTTCTTTCTTGACTTCCAACTGCCCTCCATACGTAAGAAACTGGAGGAGTCGCTTAGTAAGGACTCCCCCAGTCTATGGCAGATTGCTGGTACGCTACCAGCGCTCATTTTGCGTCTTTACGACGAATATGCTCACGATATCAGACAGCACATGAAATATGAAGAGAAAACGCTCTTCCCTTATGTGGAGGCTCTGATGCGGGGTGAACAGAAGCCTAACTACAACGTAGACATCTTTGCGAAGCACCATAGCGACACCACAGGGAAATTCCAGGAGCTGAAGAACATCATCATCAAGTATCTGCCCCATGACGGATTGGCTAACAACCAGTTGACGGCTACGCTCTACGACATCTACAACAACGAGGAATGGTTGCTGAACCACAGCAATGTTGAAGAGGTGTTGTTTGTGCCTGCTATACGCAGGGTAGAGCAACAGCTGAAGACCGAGGACGTGACCGCACGTATAACCAACCTGATACAGCAGACTGACAGTAAGGAGTCGGTCTCAGAGCGTGAGAAGGAGATCATCGTGTGTCTTGTCCAGGGTATGTCGAACAAGGAGATTGCCAGTAGGCTGTTCATCTCTGTCAACACGGTCATTACCCACCGCCGCAACATAGTACGCAAGTTGCAGATCCATTCGCTGGCCGGTTTGACTATCTATGCCATAGCCAATGGCCTGATTGACAACAAGGTGCTTCGCAGCAACAGGTAGCCAAGCTTTTTAATTAGTAAAAGATGCTTGAAATGATGTAGGCCACAATCGTCGACGTGAACACACAAATGAGACCTGGCATCATGAACGAATGGTTGAGAAGGTATTTACCTATCACCGTGGTGCCGGAACGGTCGAAGTTGACGGTTGCAATGTCGGACGGATAGTTGGGGATGAAGAAGTAGCCGTAGACACTGGGGAGTACACCCAGCAACACAGGCCCTTCAATGCCCAACGAGTAGGCCAGTGGCAGCATGGCAACAACAACTGCGCCCTGAGAGTTGATGAGCACGGACACAAGGAAGAACACCAGGGCAATGGACCAGGGATAGTCCTTGACAATGTCGGCGAGCATGACCTGCATCTCCTTCATGTAGTTGCCAAAATAGGTGTCGGCGAGCCATGCAATGCCGTAGATGGCCACTACAGCCACCATGCCCGACTGCCATACTGCCCCTGATACGGCCTTTTTCGGTGATGCCTTGCAGAAGATAATCATGAGCGCTCCAGCGCAGATCATCACTATCTGAATGACAAGATTCATGGCCAAGGGCTTTTTGACAACTTCTGTGACACCTTCGACCACAACACCTGCGGCAACCAACTGCTTGGCCGTCTGCGTAACGTTGCCATCGGCTATGGTTATTTGGGCAGGGCCACCCTTCACGGCTTGAATGGTGTCGTAAGTAGGAAGTAGGTTGCCACCGAACATCTGAACAAGCGAGAAGATAACAATAATGACGAGTGCTGCAAGGAAAACGTAGACGGCACGTTTGGCTTCGGGTGAAATCTCCTTGTCGAGCGTAGTGGCATTACTGCCATAAATATACTTGTACTGTTCAGAATCTTTCAAACGAGCCTGGAATTGGGGATCTTTGTCAAGGTCAAGACCACGGTGATAGGAGGCAGCGGCGGCGGCCATGAGTCCGCAGATACATGCGGGAATGGTGACCATAATGATTTGCAGGTTGTTGATATGAAACCCGTTGCTGCCTGAGATGGCAGAAAAGGCCACCACAGCAGCTGCGATGGGTGAACAGGTAATACCTACCTGAGAGGCAATGGAGGCCACGCCACAGGGACGTTCGGGACGGATGCCTTTCTTTAATGCGATGTCGCAAATGATGGGCATGAGTGTGTAGACCACATGACCCGTGCCAACAAGTACGGTGAGGAAGAAGGTAGTCAGCGGTGCAAGGAAGGTGATGCGGTCGGGATGCTTGCGTAGCATTTTCTCGGCAATCTGTATCATCCAGTCCATGCCGCCCGAGGCTTGAAGCATGCCTGCGCAGGTGACGGCGGCAATGATGATGTAGATGACATCCGTGGGGGGAGTACCAGGCTTCAGACCAAAGCCGAAAACCAACAGCGCAAGGCCAATGCCCGAAATGGCGCCAAGAGCAAGTGAGCCATAGCGCGAGCCAACCCAGAGTGCACCGAGGACGATGCAGAGTTGGACAATCATTAATAATGTTACCATAATTCTTTTTTTTAGTTATTAATAATAAAGGTAGTAGTAGCTTTTTAAAAGAGAGGTTAGCCTGATCCGAGGCAGGGTCAGCTTCGCTTCTCCTTGACGATGCCATGACGGTAGGCATAGAGGAGATCCTTTAGGTCTGCTATTTGTTCGCGGAGTTGCTGACCCTTGTCGGTATCTGCTACCAACATGCGGTGTGTGGACATTTCAACAATCTGTGTTGTCGACTTAATGTCTGTGCCACGCAGAATGGCGTCTTGTGTGCTGGTAAAAGGCTCGTGCTGGACAAGCTGGAAGCCTCGGCTATGATAGATGAGCGTATAGCCGGCAATGCCCGTCTCGGAATGGTAGGCTTCAGAGAAGCCACCATCAATAACCATGAGTCTGCCACCTGCCTTGATGGGGTTCTCGCCCTTCGAGGCATGGACGGGAACGTGGCCGTTGATGATGTGACGATTGTTGCCAGTGACTCCAAAAGCGTCGAGTATGCTGTCGCAGATGGCGGCATTGTCGCGTAATCGGAAGTAGTTGCCCTTTTCTTCTCGAAAGGTACTGCTGTCATTAAGGAAGTAGCGTTCAAAGGTTGCCATCTTCGATTTGTCGAAGAGTGGAGAGTCTTTTCCGCACCAGAGATAGAGGAAATAGTCCTTGGCAAAGGACTTGGTGTCGGCTGGTGTGTCGTTCTGGAAAGCTGCACGAATCAGTTGTCCGGTGTATTCCATCAGGGCTTTTCCGCTGTATGGCTTGCCAAGAATGGACACTTCTTTCAACGTTCCGTCATCACAAAGGGGAATTGACGCGTGGAAAAGGAGGTTTTGGTTACAAATGTTGTACATGCAGCCGTGGCTGAGTATGGTTCTGATGTGCTTTCGCAATTTTTCGGACACACGGAAAGAATGATGCAGTTTCTGCATCAAGGCATCCTCCTCTTGGGTGAGTCCGTAGGTGGGCTTGCCGGTTCCGAAGACCGTGGGCAGCGAACAATCGCGCATGGCGTAGTCGGTGCCGCTGATGGTGCAAACTTGCCTGTCGGGGTCAATGTGCTCCAAAAGGCACCGCTCTTCCATCTGCCATTCTTTCCGACGATGGATGATGATGGCCTCGGTCTTAAACTGCATGACAGAAATGGCTTTATGCATTTTGGCTACAAGCTGAAGGTTCTTATCGTCCATTGTGGAGCCTTTCAGAAGCTTGGGCATGAATTCTGTGCAGGGGTCGTCGCCGTATGTTTCAAGTGCAAACGTTGCCAGTGGCACCAAATTGATGCCATAGCCTTCTTCAAGCGTGGCGAGATTGGCATAGCGCAGCGAGAGCCGCAGTACGTTGCAGATGCAAGCATCGTTGCCTGCCGCAGCCCCCATCCAGAGAATGTCGTGATTGCCCCATTGTATGTCCCATGAGTGATATTGCCGTAGTGTGTCAAGTATGATGTGTGCACCGGGGCCACGGTCATAGATGTCGCCAAGAATGTGTAGCTGGTCTATGGCGAGACGCTGAATGACATTACAGATGGCAACGATAAAGTCATCGGCACGGCCTGTGCTGATGATGGTGTCGACGATGACAGCTACATAGGCAGCCTTGTCCTGATCGTCTGGACGCTCATGGAGCAATTCCTCAATAATGTAAGAGAATTCCTCTGGTAGCGACTTGCGTACTTTTGACCGGGTGTATTTTGATGATACGTCACGGCAGACACGAACCAGTTGATGAATGGTGATGTGATACCAGTCATCGATGTCCTGTTCGGTGGCCTTAATGAGTTCCAGTTTCTGTTCAGGGTAATAAATGAGCGTGCATAGTTCCTTCTTTTCGCTTTCGCGGATGGTGGTGCCAAAGATTTCGGCCACCTTGCGCTTGATGTTGCCGGAGGCGTTTTTAATGACGTGGTTGAACGCTTCGTGTTCACCGTGCAAATCAGCAAGGAAGTGCTCTGTACCCTTGGGCAGGTTAAGAATCGCCTCGAGATTGATGATCTCGCTGGCTGCATCGGCCACCGTTGGGTAGGTGGTCGAAAGCAGATGTAGGTATCTTTCGTCGGTGTTCATAGTTGTAGATGTCTGGTGATTAGTGTTCTTAGTTTTCGGGTTTGGCGGTCATTCAGAGGGGTAGTAGGCATGTATCCCTCGTCAAGCAGGGTAATCTCGTGTGCTATTTGCAGTAGTCGAGAAAAGAACCGTGAACATTTCATGCTGTCAAGTTCGGCCATCAGCCGTGGCTCGTCTATGTCATTCAGCAGAAGAAAGCGGTGAAGCTCGCAGATGCGGCATAATGGTAGTTCTCCCTGTAGTGTTTCTTTCTGGATAGTCATGATGAGTTGGGACAATGACGTCGTTCCAAGTAATGCAGGTTTCTTATAATCGCTTGGAACATAGCCAGGTGCAAGACTGTAGCTTAAGCCTTCTGGAAGGGATAATCCCAAAGTGTTTACGCCAGCAGAAAGAATGTCGCTTACTCCTTCCGCATTAGCGTATATACACAGATGCCGCCAGTTGGTTTGCTCACCAATGGTGCGGTTGCTCACCCAGCGCCTATCGCAGGATATCCCCGTTTTTAGCAGCATGCTGAGTGTCTCTCGGGTGTCCTTGTTAAAACACTCAAGTACATTTGAGTCAAGCACTTTCTGATATATTCGCAGCATGTTTTTGGCACAGGAGGCTGGATTGATGGTGGTCGTGATAATGGGATTAGGGACTACCTCAATACGATCGAAATGCTCAGACAGCCGCTGTTGCTCCATGGGACTACGGGCAATGATTGCGTAGTAGTGGCTATGGCTGATGTCCTCGCCGTGTGGGGTGATGACGATGCGGGCCAAATCGGACAACTTGTATGCCACTTGACCATGAAAGTGTACAATATCTGGATTCCATTCCTTGTAGATGGCCATTGTCTCCGCTGGGCTTTCTGCCACCCGTTGCTCCACACGCTGTCCCAGAGCAGTTGTCAGCATGCTCACATAGTGGGCATGCAGTCGGTTGGCTTGGGTGTAGGTGTGAAGTATTTTCATGGTTATGTGCTATTTGCGTGTGTAGTCGTATTTATCGGCAAACAGATAACGTAGGCGGTAGTATGCAAATTGCCAGGGAATGGCCAATTCGAGGAATGGCAACTTCAGAATGGCTATGTGTTCCCCAAAGGCTTTTTGCCGGCGGTAGCAGGCATAAGCATGCAGGCAGAATAACATTATCAGGGCTGTGCATGAACATGCTGCGTAGACAGGTATCGAAGCGGAAAGAAAGAAAACAGCAGTAGTGATGAGAGCCAGATAACACAGATGTAAGAAACCATGGTACATGGCAGTCCGTAGCCTGGGCAAGAATGTACGTGACAGGTGGCCTCGAATCTGCATGTAGTACAGTTGCGAGTTTGTCCAATTTCGTTCGGTGGGTGGTTCCTGTCTCATGCGACTATTGGAATCCATGGCCACGGCAATACGCCTCGGATCAGTCTCATTGACCAGGAACTCATATTCTCCTCGCAAATACTTCAGATTCTTCAGAAAACCGTTTCGCTTCATGAATGTAGACTTTCTGATAGCGATGTTGGCTCCGTCATATCGGTAAGGCTTGCTTCTCTGCCTATGAAAGTTGTAAAGCCTTCTGTATGACTGACTCCCTTTGGCCTCTTTCTCAAAGCCAGTGTAGCCGCAAACAACGTCAACGTCATTATTCATGATGTTGGCCATACTTGAAAGCCATTCTTGCGTTTCCGGATGGCAGTCAGCCTCAGTGAGGATTACCCATTCGTTGTGGGCTGCCTTGATGCCAACTGTAAGTGCCAGTTTTTTCCTGCTTACATAATGACTTGACGCTGGGATGTAGGTGGAGTAAAGAATCGGCGCATGTTCGGCAACGAGATATTTCAAAACATCGGCTGTTTCATCGCTCGATGATTCGTCGACAACAATCACTTCGTATCCCGGCTCATAATGCTGTTCAAGCAAGACGGGCAGGTTACGTCTCAAAGCATCGGCCTGGTCGTGAACTGTCAATACGACAGAGATGGGGCCGACTGGTGAAAGTGTGCCGTTTTCGTTGTTCATAACAATTCGTCGCTTGTGTAACCTTGTGGCAGCGGTCTGCAGTTGTAGCATGAAGCCATGATTTCGCCATAGGCTCCGGCCGATCTGATGGCCAGAAGGTCGCCTCGATGTGTGGCATTCAAGTCAATTTGTTTGGCAAATACATCGGTCGACTCACAGATTGGCCCCACGACATCATAGGTATCGGTAGTTTCATCGCTGCTTATGTTCTCAATCTTGTGATAAGCCTGATACAGTGCAGGCCTTATAAGATCGGTGAACCCAGCATCAACGATGGCGAACTTCTTCACGGCTCCTTCTTTAATAAATAAGGTACGCGTGATGAGTGATCCACATGGTGCCACCACCGCACGTCCCAGTTCAAAGTGCAGTGTCTGTCCCGGTCTGAGTTTTAGTTGGCGCGCGTAGGTCGAGAAGTAAGCTTTGAAGTCGGCCATGGGTACGCGGTTGGGATGTTGATAGTCAATGCCCAAACCGCCTCCCACGTTGATGTGCTCTACATTGATATGATGTCGCTCCAGTTGGTCTTGCAGGTCGTTAATGCGGTTGCAAAGTGCCTGGAAGTCGCCCATGTCCAAAATCTGGGAGCCGATGTGGAAGTGAAGTCCAACGAACTTGACATGGCTCAGTTGCTCAGCTTCGGCGATGACCTTTTCCATGTCGCGCATGGCAATACCGAACTTGTTTTCGGCCAGGCCAGTGGTTATATTGGCGTGGGTATGTGCTCCGACGTTAGGATTGAGCCTGAAGGCAATGCGTGCCACCTTGCCTTTCTTTTCGGCCAGTTCATTAATGATCATCAACTCTGGTATACTTTCCACGTTGAAGCAGAAGATGTTGTTGTCGAGTCCGAGGTTGATTTCCCAATCACTTTTGCCAACACCGGCAAAGACGATTTTTTCTTTAGGGAATCCTGCACGCACGCATGCTTCTATTTCGCCTCCGCTGACACAATCGGCTCCCAGCCCAGCCAGTTTGATTGTGCTGAGGATTTTGGGGTTTGCGTTGGCTTTCACGGCATAGTGCACCACGAATCCTTCGTGTTGTGATGCTTCGCGGTTGATGGCCTGAAGAGTCTGGCGCAGCAGGTCCATGTCGTAATAGTAGAAAGGTGTGCGTATCTGAGCAAACCTGTCTATGGGAAACTTGCCTTTCATTGTGTGCTTTGTGTTTTGTGTTGGTTGTAGGTTCAATTGAACAGGTTGTCGCTTAGGCTCTGTAGTGCTCGTTTCTTGTCCTCTTCCCGAATCAGGAATGAGATGTTGTAATTACTGCCTCCATAGGAAATCATTCTTACTGGTACGTCTTTCATGGCATCCATGACACGTGTCTCAAAGCCTACGTTAGACCAGTCAAGATCGCCAACGACACAGATGATGCACATGCCGGTGTCGACGGTGACGGTGCCATACTTCTTCAGTTCATCCATGATTTCTCCCAAATGTGCAGAGTTGTCGATGCTCATGGAAACGCCAACCTCTGAGGTACATACCATGTCAATAGGCGTTTGGTAGCTTTCGAAGATCTCGAAGACCTTGCGCAGGAAGCCGGTGGCAAGCAGCATGCGAGATGACTTGATCTTGATGGCCGTAATATTGTCCTTGGCGGCTACGGCTTTGATTTTGCCATATTCGGTTGCATTGGAGATGGTGGTTCCTTCGGCGTCGGGTTCCATAGTATTGAGCAGCCTTACAGGAATGCCGGCATATTTTGCAGGCTGCACACAGGTCGGATGCAAAATCTTGGCACCGAAATAAGCCAACTCTGCTGCTTCTTCAAATTGTAACTGGTGTACGGGTTGTGTCTTCTCGACGATGCGCGGGTCGTTGTTGTGCATTCCGTCGATATCAGTCCAAATCTGGATTTCGTCGGCATTGATGGCAGCACCAATAAGCGAAGCTGTGTAGTCGCTGCCGCCTCGCTGCAGGTTGTCTATTTCGCCATAGGCGTTGCGGCAGATGAACCCCTGAGTGATAAACACCTGAGGATTGTCGCTTTTCTCTATGAGGGCTGTGAGTTTCTCCTTGATGTAGAGGGGGTCGGGCTCGGCATTTTTATCAGTACGCATGAAGTCGAGTGCATTAAGAAGCACCACGTCTATGCCCTGTTCCTTCATGTAGTTGGCAACCATGTTTGTCGACATCATTTCACCTTGGGCAACGATGCTCTTCTCCTCAAAGCTGGTGAACAATTCCTTGGTGAAGGAGCGTAGGTAGTTGAATTCCTCGCGCAGGAACTGCACAGTCTGCTCGCGTATCTCTGCATTGGTATAGAGATCCTCTGTGTGGCGCAGGTATTTACGCTCCAGGTTGTTAATCACTTCGTTGGCTCCGTCGGGGTTTTTCTTGTAAAGATAGTCGGAGATTTCAACCAAAGAGTTCGTTGTGCCCGACATAGCAGACAAAACGACGAAAACGGGCTCTCCCGACTTGGTGACGAGCTTCGTTACTTCCTTCATTCGCTGTGGGGTGCCTACTGAGGTACCTCCGAATTTCATTACTTTCATAGTCTTTCGTATTTTATTCTATTATTTATGCTTACGCTTATAGTAATCTACCTTTATGTGATCCTTGCCAACAGCCCGTCCTCGCATCGGTAGACAATACCAGGGAACCGATCGAGCAGCGGCATGTTGTGAGTAGACATGACAACTGCAGTTCCCTCCTGTGAGATCTGTCGCAGCAGCTGCATGATGCCGTCGGCAGTTTCAGGGTCGAGATTGGCGGTGGGTTCGTCGGCAATAATTAGTTTGGGCTTGTTCAGCAAAGCCCTGGCAATGGCTACTCGTTGCTGTTCGCCACCCGACAGCTCAAGGGGCATGCGCAGTGTTTTGTCGCTCATGCCCACCAGAGATAGAACTTGGTTAATACGTTCGTCGACATCCTTCTTTGCCCAGCCAGTAGCTCTCAACACGAATCGCAGGTTTTTATATACGGTACGGTCGTCCAACAGCTGGAAATCTTGGAATACAATGCCCATCTGCCTTCTCAGTGCAGGCACCTGTTTGGGTCTTATGGTCATCATGTCGTATCCAAGCACGGTTGCCATCTCTGCCTCTTCGACGTATAATTCCTGATAGATGCTCTTCAGTAGCGAGCTCTTGCCAGAGCCAACGCGACCAATGATATAGACGAACTGGCCTTCGCCTACTTGGAAGTCCACGTTGTTGAGAATGGTTCTTCCATCGTTTTGGCACAACTGCACTTTCCTGTAGTCAATCAGCATAACAATTCCGTTTCTTCTATTTGATGCTTCCCTGTGCCTTTGCCTTGCGTCGTGCTGCGTCCCAGTTTGGGTTGTGGCGTTTGGCAAGTTCGGCGGCAATATCCTCGATGCGCATTCCCTTCTGTGTGAGCAATACAATGAGATGGTAAATCAGGTCAGAGGCTTCGTATGCCAGATGAGCGCCGTCGCCGCCAGTCGCTTCTATAACTGTCTCAAGCGCTTCCTCGCCCACTTTCTGTGCAATGCGGTTAGTGCCGTCGCTGAAGAGCTTTGTGGTGTAGCTGCCTTCAGGCATTTCTTCTTTGCGTTTCTCAATGAAGTCCTGTAGTTCACTGAGGAAGAGAATCGGATTGCGCGTGTTGTCTTCTCCCCAACAGGTGTCAGTGCCTTTGTGGCAGGTGGGTCCATCGGGCAATGCCTTAACCAGGAGCGTGTCGTTGTCGCAGTCAATGGCCATGCTGACCAAGTGCAGATAGTTGCCGGACGTTTCGCCCTTCGTCCAGAGGCATTGACGTGTTCGGCTCCAGAAGGTGACTTTCTTTGTTTGCAGAGTCTTTTCGTAGGCTTCCTTGTTCATGAAACCAAGCATGAGTACATTTTTCGTCTCTGCATCTTGTATAATGGCAGGCACCAGACCGTCCATTTTTTCAAAGTTGATGTTTGTCTCAGTCATATTCGTGTGTTTGTCTCTTTATAATCGGATATTGATGCCTTCCTTGTGCAGGTATTGCTTGAGTTCGGGGAGGGGGATTTCGCCAAAGTGAAACACGCTGGCTGCCAGAGCTGCATCGGCGTGTCCCTGCAGAAAGGCGTCGCGGAAGTGCTCCATGGCGCCTGCGCCGCCGCTGGCAATGACGGGTATGGAGAGGGTGTCTGACAGTCTTGCAAGCGCTTCGTTGGCATAACCAGTCTTCACACCATCATGATTCATGCTAGTGAACAGGATTTCTCCGGCACCACGCTCCTGAGCTTCGTGAGCCCATTCGAAGAGATCCCGTTCGGTGCGTTCGCGGCCGCCTTTCAGGTAGCAGTGCCAATTGCTATGGTCAGGGGCTCCGTTGGATATGACATCTCCATCCATGCGGGCGTCGATGGCGCAGACACAGACCTGTGAACCAAAACGGCTGGCAATCTGGCCGATGAGATCAGGGTTGCGAAGTGCTGCGCTATTAACGCTGACCTTGTCGGCTCCGGCATAGAGCAGGCGTTCTACGTCGGCCAGCTCGTTAACTCCGCCGCCTACGGTGAAGGGGATGTTGATTTCGCGAGCCACTCGCGTAACCATGTCGGTAAAGGTCTTGCGACCCTCGAACGATGCCGTGATGTCAAGGAACACAAGTTCGTCGGCTCCTTGCTCCGAATAGAACTTGCCCAGTTCCACGGGGTCGCCCGCACTGCGGAGGTTAACGAAGTTTGTGCCTTTGACGGTCTCACCGTCCTTGACATCTAAGCATGGTATGATTCGTTTTGCCAGTCCCATAGTTCTTTCAGATTGATTTTACCTTCATAGATTGCCTTGCCGAAGACAACTGCTGGGATTCCTGCCGCTTCCAGTGCGCGAATGTCGTCGATGCACGACACCCCACCGCTGGCAATGAGGTGCAGCGCTGGGTAGGCAGCCATCACCTCACTGTAGAGGTCAGTGGCAGGACCCTGAAGGGTGCCGTCTTTTGAAATTTCCGTACAAAGCACGTTACGTACGCCCGCATCGATGTATTTGCGGAGGAAGGGCAGTAGTGATTCTACCGAGTCATCCTTCCAGCCGTTGATGCTGATCATTCCGTTTCGTACATCTGCACCCAGTATGATGCGGTCGGCACCGTATTTTTCCAGCCAACCCATGAACAGGTCGGGCTGTGTGACTGCAATAGAGCCAACCGTCACCATCGACGCACCCGACTCAAACGCCTTCTCAATGTCTTCGTCAGTCTTGATGCCGCCGCCGAAGTCCACCGTGAGGCTGGTTTCTGTAGTAATGCGGTTGAGCACATCACTGTTAACGATGTGCTTCGACTTGGCTCCGTCGAGGTCGACTACATGGAGCCGTTTAAACCCCAAGCGTTCAAACTCTTTGGCTACGTCGGCAGGCGAGTTGGCGTAGACTTTCTTTTGGTCATAGTCGCCCTTGGTCAGGCGCACACACTGTCCGTCGATAATGTCGATGGCAGGAATTAGTTCTATCATAAGGCCAGGAAGTTTTTGATGATTTGCTCGCCCACCTTTCCGCTTTTTTCTGGATGGAACTGGCAGGCGTAGAAGTTATCGCGTTGCATCGAGGCTGAATAAGGCTGAACATAGTCGGCCGTGGCGATGGTGTCACCACACACAGGCACGTAGAAGCTATGCACGAAGTAGACATAGTCGCCATCGTCAAGACCATCGTACAGCGGCGATTTCAGCCCGTAGAGCTGGTTCCAGCCCATGCAGGGCACCTTTTCTTCGTGGCGTCTGGGGTGGAAACGCTTCACCTCGGCATCGAAAATGCCAATGCAGTCTGTGTCGCCTTCTTCGGAATGGCGGCACAACAGCTGCTGTCCCACGCAGATTCCAAGCACAGGCTGGCGCAGGTCGCGAATCACCTCGTCCAGTCGGCGTGCCCTTAGATAGTCCATCGCTTCGCCGGCATGCCCCTGGCCAGGAAACAGCACCTTGTCGGCCTTCATCAGTAGTTCTGCATCATCGGTCAGCAGCGGGTCTATGCCCAACCGTTTCAAGGCATTCACTACTGAGTAAATGTTTCCTGCATTATATTTCACAATAGCTACATTCATCATGCCATCATTTTCAACTGAAGATAATCGTTTTGTTCCTATAGGTCAATATCTTTCGCTCAATGTGCTTCTGTACGGCGTGACTCAGCACAATTTTCTCCAAATCCTTGCCTTTCAGTACAAGGCTTTCGGGCGTGTCTTTGTGGGTGATGCGTGTCACGTCCTGTTCAATAATGGGACCGGCATCCAGTTCGGCCGTCACATAGTGGCTTGTGGCGCCGATTATCTTTACGCCTCGCTCCCATGCCTGGTGATAGGGCTTGGCGCCGATGAAAGCAGGCAGGAACGAGTGGTGAATGTTTATGATGTGGTGCGGGTAAGCCGCGATCATGTCATCGGAAATAATCTGCATGTAGCGGGCAAGCACGATGAACGAGATGTCGAGTTTCTGCAGTAGTTCCATCTCAGCCTGTTCCACTTCGGCCTTGTTCGAGTGGTCCTTCTTGATGCTCCACACATAGTAAGGGATGCCGAACTGGTCGGCCACATAGCGCAGGTCTTCGTGGTTTGAAACGATGCAGGGAATCTCGCAGGCAAACTCACCGGCCTTCCAGCGAGCCAAGAGGTCGTACAGGCAATGGCTCATCTTCGACACAAAGATAGCCATGCGGGGCTTCTTGTCGCTATAGTAGAGGCTGAACTTCATGTTGTAGCGTTTTGCATAGAGCGTGTTGATGTATTCGTAAATCTTGTCGCGTGGTATCAGGAATCCTTCCAGTTCCCACTCAATGCGCATGAAGAACACCCCGTCCAGGCGGTCAACATATTGGTCCAGGTAGACAATGTTACCCTGGTTGTCCGTGATGAATTTTGTAACTTCAGAAATGATGCCCTGTTGGTCTGGGCAATGCAGTAGCAGAATTGCTGTTGGTTTCATTGAGCCTTCGTTTTCTTTTTAAGTGCAAAATTACAAAATTATGCTGAGTCGACAAAGTTTTTTTGCAGTTTTACGCTTTCATACACCATTTTTTAGTCGTCATCGGCAAATCTCCATGCAATGTTCCCGTTTTTCTTCAGGAATATGACCAGCAAAAACCCAACAGGAAAGACATCAGTTACTCATGATGATAGGGCTCTCCCCGGATGATAGTGCATGCACGATACAACTGTTCGGCAAACACCAAGCGGACCATCTGGTGGGAGAACGTGAGACGGGACAGCGAAAGCTTGTCGTTTGCCCTGGCGTAGACGGCGGGCGAGAATCCATACGGCCCTCCGATGATGAAGACTATTCGTCGGGCCGTATGCTGTTTCTGCTCCAGCCATGAAGCCAGTTCCACGCTTCGATACTCGCACCCGTGCTCGTCGAGAAGTACGACCAGGTCTTGGGGCTGTACCTGCTTCAGAATCAGTTCGCCCTCTGCTTGCTTCTGCTGGCTCTCTGTGAGGTTTTTTGTGTTCTTCAGCTCGGGTATGATGGTGATGGCGAACGGCATGTAGTGACGTATGCGGTTGGCGTAATCGTCAATGCCTGCCGCAAAGTGCCTATCGGTGGTCTTACCTACGAGAATCAGTTCTGTCTTCATGGCTGGATTTTTTTTTCTTATTGCTTGTCTTTTAACCAGCGGTCGAGCCAGTTGAAGTATGTGCGCTGCCACAGAATGCCATTTTGGGGTTTGAGCACCCAATGGTTCTCGTCGGGGAAAATGAGCAACTGTGCTTCGATGCCCTTCATGCGTGCCACGTTGAAGGCCGACATGCCTTGGGTGGCATTGATGCGGTAGTCCTTTTCGCCGTGTATGCAGAGGATTGGTGTATCCCAGTTTTCAACATACTTGTGAGGCGAATCGTGGTAGGTCTTCTTTGCGTTGGGCGTTTGCGGCCGGTGCCAGTAGGCCTCCTCATATTCCCAGTTGGAGAACCAGTTCTCTTCAGTCTCAGTGTACATGGCGGCCAGGTTAAAGGCACCGTCGTGTGCAATGAAGCACTTGAAACGTTTCTCATGATGTCCTGCGAGATAGTACACGCTGAAACCTCCGAACGATGCTCCTACGGCCCCCAGACGGTTACGGTCGACGTAGGGCAGGTTGTTGGCGGCATCGTCAATGGCTGAAAGATAGTCCTTCATGCATTGCCCAGTCCAGTCCCCGCTGATTTCCTCTAACCACTCCTGTCCGAACCCAGGCAGGCCGCGGCGGTTGGGTGCAACGATGATGTAGCCCTGCGAGGCCATGATAAAGAAGTTCCAGCGATAACTCCAGAATTGCGACACTGGACTTTGCGGACCGCCTTCGCAAAAGAGCAGGGTGGGGTACTTCTTTGTCTCGTCAAAATGAGGAGGCAGTATGATCCATGTTAGCATCTCTTTGCCGTCAGAGGTCTTTACCCAGCGCTGCTGCACCTTGGGCTTGTCGAGCTGGTCCATGATGTGCTGGTTCTCGTTGGTGAGCTGGTCGACGATGGTCTTCTGCGTATTCTTTGTATTGGGAGTAATGAGATATAGGTCGGCTGGAGCCAGGAAGCTATGCCGTTCGGCCAGGATCTGTCGTTTGTTATTCAGCATCTGCAGGGAGCCGAAGTCGGCCCAGTTGTCTGTAAGCTGCACCACGTTTCCTTTCTTGTCGATGGCGTAGAGATTCTCGGTGGCGTGCCAAACGCCAATGAAGTAGATTTGTGCGTCTTTATTATCGGACCAGCAGAAGTCATCTACATTGGAATCGAAAGACTCGGTAAGGAAAACCTTCTCGCCCGTGGTCAGGTCGTAGCGGCAAAGGCGCTGACGATCGCTCTCATAGCCATCGCGGCTCATGGAGAGCCACGCCACATAACGGCCGTCGGGCGAGAACTTGGGGTTCTGGTCATAGCCTGGCAGGTTTTTTAGGTTCTCTTCGCTGTTGACACTCTGTGTCTTGAGTGTGCGGGTGGGGTCTGTTTCCGGTGCCTGGTAGTCGGTGGGCTTACAAAGGTTTTTTGTTTCGCGCGTACCTGTATTATAAAGATATATGTCCGAGTCGGTCGAGATGGAGTAGGCCAGTCCAGTTTTCTTCCGACAGGTATAGGCAATCAGCTTGGAGTCGTTGCTCCATGCGAGTTGCTCAATGCCGCCGAAGGGCTCCATAGGGCACTCATAGGGCTCGCCTTCAAGGATGTCGGTGAGTGCTGAGGTTTGGATGTTGTAAGAAGGCAACTCGACGTCGGCTATAAAGGGATGCTGAATGCTCTCGACGTAGTGATCCCAGTGGCGGTACATAAGATCGGTGATCAGTCGGCCTGTGGCTTTGGGCAGGTCGTCAGGATTCTGCTTGATGATTTCGTGAAAGGGTATCGATTTCAGCAGGATGACTTTTGTGCGGTCTGGCGAGAAGAGGAAAGCCTCGATGGCTCCTTCGGTATGCGACAGCTGCTTGCGTTCGCTGCCATCATATTTCATGGACCAAAGCTCGCCTCCGGTGAGGAAGGCGATGGTCTCATTGTCCAACCAAGTAGCATCGGTCTCGTTCTTGTCGCCTTTGGTCAGCAACTGTTTGCCCGTTCCGTCGGCGCGCATCATGTAGAGCACATGGTGGCTCTTGTTGTGCTTCACGCTGTAGTAGCTCACCTGGTAAACGATGTGTTGCCCGCAGGGCGAGGACGAGTAACCGCCTATGCGCCCCATAGCCCACAGGGCTTCAGGGGTCATCCGACCATTGTCCACAGAGATGTTTTGCTTACCTATTTTCATGTTCTCTTGTGCGTTTGAGAGGCTGCTGCCCATGAGAAGCAGTGTGGCAGCCATCAGTGATAAAAGTGTCTTCATTGCTTGTTTGATTGATTATTTTTGGCAAAGATAATGCTTTTTGTGGATATAATGGCCGAAAAAGGGAGAAATCTTTGTGAAGAAGTCACGTATTATGAAAAAAATGAGTAATTTTGCACGCAAAATTGATTAGTTCTTAATAATTCAAGTAAAAATGAAAGCATTTGTATTCCCTGGTCAGGGAGCCCAGTTCGTTGGAATGGGCAAAGACCTCTATGATGGTAACGAAAAGGCAAAGGAGCTTTTTGAGAAAGCCAATGAAATTCTGGGATATCGCATCACCGACGTCATGTTCAATGGTACGGACGAAGACTTGAAGCAGACAAAGGTCACACAACCTGCCGTGTTTCTGCATTCAGTGATTTCGGCCATCTGCATGGGCGACGCTTTTGCCCCGAAGATGACGGCTGGCCACTCGCTGGGTGAGTTTTCTGCACTCGTTGCCGCTGGAGCCTTGTCGTTCGAGGATGGTCTGAGACTGGTCTATGCTCGTGCTATGGCTATGCAGAAGGCTTGCGAGGCACAGCCCTCAACGATGGCTGCCATTATCGGTCTGGCTGATGAGAAGGTGGAGGAAATATGTGCCGAGGTTTCCAAGATGGGCAAGGGCGTGGTGGTTCCTGCCAATTACAACAATCCTGGACAGCTGGTGATTTCGGGCAATATTGAGGCTGTAGCCGAAGCATGCGAGCAGTTGAAAGTCGCAGGAGCCAAGCGCGCATTGCCCTTGAAGGTCGGCGGTGCTTTCCATTCACCGCTAATGCAGCCCGCAAAGGATGAACTGCAGGCCGCCATTGAGAAAACGGCATTCTCTGAGCCGAAGTGCCCAGTTTATCAGAATGTCGATGGCAAGCCCCACACCGACCCTGAGGAAATCAAGCTTAATCTTACCCGTCAGCTCACCAGTTCTGTCAGATGGACCCAGTGTGTGCAGGCAATGATTGCCGATGGTGCAGACGATTTCACGGAGTGCGGTCCTGGTAAGGCCCTGCAAGGCATGATTGCTAAGATCAATCGCGAAGTGAGTGCCCATGGCATAGAATAGCCAGATGAAGGACATGAAGATCATTCTTTATCAAGTGTTGCCACGCCTCTATGGCAACCGTAATACCCATTGTGTTTCAGGAGGAACCATTGCCCAGAACGGGTGTGGAAAACTGAACGATTTCACCCCTTCAGTGCTCAAGCGTTTCAGGGAAATGGGCATCTCGCATGTGTGGTACACGGGAGTCATCCGCCACGCCACGCAAACTGACTATACTCAGTATGGCATTCCCAAGCAGCATCCTGCTGTGGTGAAGGGACAGGCAGGCTCGCCCTATGCTATTGCCGACTACTATGATGTGGATCCGGATTTGGCTGTTAGTGTGCCAGAGAGAATGCAGGAATTCCTGAAATTGGTCAACCGCACACATAGGGCCGGCCTGAAGGTTATTATTGATTTTGTGCCCAACCATGTTGCACGCCAGTATAAAAGTATCTGTAAGCCGGAAGGCGTGAAAGATTTGGGCGAAGATGACCGCCAGGAGAACGGTTTTGACCCGCAGAACAACTTCTACTACTGCCCTGGTCAGCACTTCATGCCATACTTCGACTTGTATAGTGGCGAGGAGCATCCTTACGATGAGTTCCCTGCACGAGCTACGGGCAACGACTGCTTTCATAACGCCCCCAACCAGAACGACTGGTACGAGACGGTGAAGCTGAACTATGGCGTGGACTACTATGCTGGTCGTCAAGGACATTTCGATCCTATTCCTGATACCTGGCTTAAGATGCTCGACATTCTTATGTTCTGGGCAGCCAAGGGTGTCGACGGTTTCCGGTGCGACATGGCCGAGATGGTTCCGGCTGAGTTCTGGGCTTGGGCAACGGAGCGCGTGAAGGAACAGCATCCTGGGTTGATTTTCATTGGCGAGGTGTATAATCCGGCAGAGTATCGCCGGTATCTGGCATCTGGATTTGACTATCTCTACGACAAGGTGGGCATGTATGATGCCATGCGCGAGGTTATCTGCCATCGGCGTGGTACCAACGACATCACCTGGGCATGGCAGCAGAACGACGATATTCGCGAACACATGCTCTACTTCCTGGAGAATCACGATGAACAGCGTATTGCCAGCGATTTCTTTGCAGCCAATGGCCGTAAGGCTGTTCCGGCACTCATTGCAAACCTGTTAATGTACAAGAATCCCTTCATGTTCTATGCGGGTCAGGAATATGGCGAGCATGGCATGGACAAGGAGGGCTTTAGCGGGCACGACGGCCGTACTACCATATTCGATTATTGGTCAGTAGATACATTGAAGCGTGCTGCTGAGGAAAAACTGACAGATGAAGAACTGGCGCTGGCCAATCTTTATTCTAAGGTGCTGTCCATAGCCAGAAACGAACGTGCCATTGGCGAGGGATTATCCTTTGACCTGATGTACGTGAACGGGCTTCTTTTTCGCCAGTATGCTTTTATCCGTAAGGCACAGGACGAGGTCATTTTCGTGGCAGTCAATTTCGCAGACATTTCTTCCAAGACCGACATCGTGGTTCCCGCTCATGCTTTTGACTATCTTGAACTAAACGAGAAGGTGTATCAGACCACTGATTTGCTGACAGGAAAAAGTTATGAACTGCCGTTAAAACGTGATGGAAAAGTGTCATTGACACTTGAGTCAAGAGGTGGTGTTGCCTTGAAATTCAAGGCGAAATAGAATGATTGTATGAAAGAACCGATACTCAACGAGCACAACAAGGAGGAATTCCCTCCTGCCCACACGGCAGAGCATTTGCTTAATCAGACGATGATTCGCATGTTTGCATGTGGACGCAGCTATAATGCCCATGTCGAGCGCAAGAAGAGCAAGATGAGTTTTCATCTCGACCACAAACCCAGTCGTAAGGAGGAGCAGGAGATAGAGAAGCGCATGAATGAGCTGATCACTGAAGATCTGCCCGTCAGTTTCGATTTCGTCAGTCGGGACGAACTGCCAGAGCAGATTGCGATTGATAGATTGCCCGACGATGCTTCAGACACAATACGACTTGTACGTATAGGCGACTATGACGTTTGTCCCTGTATTGGGAAGCACGTACGATCTACTTCCCAAATTGGCCGGTTTGAGATGTTGGGAACGAACTGGGACGAAAAAGAACGCTCGTTCAGGGTGAGGTTCAAAATCGTACAGTAAAGCGAAACCTTATCGGATAGTCGGCCACGACGGTATAGCGATGTCTCGGCGACTAATGAGAATAGCTCTCTGACAAACGTTCAGAGAGCTATTTTCATATAGACCGGATTATGGTCGGAATAGTAGAGCTCTTGCTTGTAATAGTTCAAGCCTGTGATTGATTTGTCGTGAAAGATGTAGTCTATGCGGAATTTCTTAGCTCCCCTGTATGTGCTCATGAATCCACTTCCACATTCTTTGAAGCCATCGACCAAGTCACCCATTACAGTCTTGTATGTGTATGAGTAAGGCACGTCATTCAGGTCTCCGCAGACAATGACGGGCAGCGGAGAGTTCTTGATTTCCTGACTAACGAGCTTTGCCTGACGTGAACGAATGATCATGCCCAAAGTGTAGTTGTTGTAGATAGCTTTGATCAGCGCGTTCTCTTCCGTTACCGGGCCTTTCAATTCGCGTTTGGCGAATTCGCTCAGCGTTCGGTTGAACCCCGTGGTCTCAAGGTGGACGTTAAATACGCGGATAGTCTTGTCATTGATTTCGATATCAGCCCACATGCCACTGTTGTTTGTGTCACCAAAGTCAATAACCTGGGATTGCTTGATGGGATAGCGGCTGTAGATAATCATGTCGTCGCGTCCGAAAGCCATGTGATGGAAATAGTCGCGGTAGGTGTTGGAGTTGAGACGGTCGCCACTGATGTCAGAATATTCCTGCACGCAGAATATGTCTACGTTCTGTGTCTTCATGTTGGCAAGGATGTCGCTTGACTTGAATCCCGACGTCTCACGGCCAAAGACGGCAACATTATAGGTGGCCAGCATGACGCCAGTCTTCTCGTCGTTGTCGGAGTGGAATAGTCCGGGCTGATAGATGGTACCTATGTAGGGAATGCTGCAGATCAGTGACAATGCAGGCATTGAAGCCCAGTGGAAACGGCGCCTGATGAGCCAGAAAAGCAGCAAAATGGCATCGCCGATAATCAGCAAAGGCAGGACATAGACCAACATGGCCAGCGCATGGTTACTGACGGGGTCGGCACTTCCGCCAATGAGTGCTGCTATGGTGAATACCGTCATACTTGCCGTAAGGACAAGCATCATGAAAGACCCGTATTTGTATAGTGCTAATTTTCCCACGATTCTTTACTGATATAATTGATGTTTCTCTGGTCTTAACTGCCGATGTATCGGCTCACGACTTCGACAAGGTCTTCTACGCGGAAAGGCTTGGCTACAAACTCATCACACCCTGCTTGCTTTGCCTCCTTAATGTTCTCTTCAAAGGCATAAGCACTCAAGGCAATGACAGGAGTGTCATGGCTTACTTCCTTGATGATGCGAGTGGCATCAAGACCATTCATTTCTGGCATTCTTATGTCCATGAGAATGAGGTCGGGCTTTTCGTCCTCGTTCATTGTCACAGCTTCTATGCCGTTGTGGGCACGTAGCAGGCGATAGCGTTTTTGCAAGACTATTCTGACGAGCTCAAAGTTGCTTTCCTCGTCTTCGGCCACAAGAATGGTCTTCATGACAGATTCGTCGGGGCGGTTGCTGACACGTAGGGTGCGGACGTTTGAAGTGTTGGTCCGATTGCTGGTCGACACGCCACCGATGGTTCCGTGGAAAGGCATGTCGAAAGTGAAGGTCGTTCCTTCGCCAAGCTTGGACTTGACATTAATATGTCCTCCCATTTTCTCCACAATAATGCGGCAGAGGGTAAGACCGAGGCCGAATCCTTTCTGCTGGTCAGCATCTTGCGAGGCATAAGCGTTGAAGATGTGGTCAATAAATTCCGGAGCAATTCCAGACCCGGTGTCGGTGACGAAGAACCGGATGTTCTGGTTTTCGTCGGTGAGTTCATAGCCGTAAGTAATGGAACCTTTAGTGGTGTGTTTCAGCGCATTGGAGATGAGGTTGGAGAATACCTGTGTGAGTCGATTCTCGTCGGTATTCATGATGACAGACGTATCTGTCTTCATCCAGTTGAGGTTAACAGTTTCCGGACAGCGGAATTTGAACAGCTGCTTGATGCTGTTCATCATTCCGTTCAAGTCGGTGGGGGCCTTCTTGATGACAATCTCACCAGATTCAACGCGACTTAAATCCAGAATTTCGTTGACAAGACTCTGGAGCCGGCTATTGTTGCTTTCAATGATTTCCATGAAGGTCATACGCTCCTCTGGCGAATCAGTTTCTGCCATGATGCGCGAAAAACCTTCGATGGCGTTCAGGGGCGTGCGGATTTCATGAGACATATTTGCCAAGAAGAGCGACTTCATTTTGCTGGCATTTTCAGCCTTCAAAGCCTTCTCCTCATATTCCTTCAGCTTCCTGTTGGCTTCCTTCAATTTGTCATTGGCTAATATGAGCTTGCGGTTGGCTTCGGCAAATTTTTGGAGCAATATTTCTTTCTCGTCTTGCTTCATCTTCTTTTCTTACTAAGAAACGACGATGCAAAGATACAGTTTTTTTTTTACACAAGCGAAAAAAAAAGAAAAAAAAAACATTATTTATGCCCTTCTCGATTTTTCCCAAACGCCTTTTGTCTTGTGAGTTTGAAGATATTCTATGCCTTGAAACACGTTGATGTTCATAAAAACAAAATAATAGGGAATGTAGAAAAGTCTATTTTTTTTACCGGTTTTTGAGTAATAATAACCTATTGTTGCAGCCCCGTAAAACAACAATTGCAGCAAGCCAATGATTACATAGGGAAGTCCGGCATGTAGCATAATCAGAGCGATGTTCAGCGGGATGAGCAAGACCAAGGCCAATGGAGTAATGCTCCATCTGAGCACTCTGTGTGATATGAATTGGAAGGCCACGACAGGGTATTTGAAAGGATTCATCAAGCTGCGTAGCCACCAGATGCTTTGTAGCCCTCCGGCTGCAATCCGGCGCTTTCTTTTTGATTCTTCGGCCATATTTGAAGAGCCATGCTCAATGGCATAAGCATCTGAAGTATAAGCAATTTTATATCCTTTCTTTAAGATAAGCATTGAAATCATAAAATCGTCGAGCAGGGCGTTGGAAGGCGCACTCTCGTAGACGCTCATTCTAACGGCAAACAATTCGCCAGCGGCACCCATGGCCGAGTATAGTTCGCTGTCCCATTTTTTGAGTTTGCTTTCATATTTCCAATAGGCTCCTTCTCCCTCTGCAGCTGTTTCTCCTTGATGTAGCGCGGCTACTCGCTTTTCTCCAGAGACACATCCAACGCCGGGGTCGGAGAAATGTTGCATAATTTCGTAAATTGATTCGGCGTTGAGCATGGTGTTGGCATCTGTGAACACCACGAATTCTGCTTCGTTTTCCCTCAAACCATGTTGCATGGCGGCAGCCTTGCCGTTGCGCTCGGGTGAGAACACCAGTTTTACTTCCGGATATTCAGCCAGTAATTCGTTGGTGTGGTCGGTACTTCCGTCAGTCACCCACATCACACATGTTTTTTCTTTCGGATAGTTTAGCTGGCGTATGTTTTGCATTTTTTCTTTCACCACATCTTCCTCGTTATAAGCGCATATCATCAATGTCACCAGCGGAAGTTGGCTTTGGTTGACAGAGGGGTGGGGCGTATTTGTCTTTTTCTTGAATAATCGTTTGAAAAGCACTAAAACATAGAGAAATATGCCGTATCCAATATAAGTATAAAATGCCAGAAAAAGGCATGTCCAAAAAGCGATAATTAGTAGTTTCATTGTTTTTGTTTCGTTACTTAACGGATGCAAAGTTACAAATACTTTCTGAATCTGACAAGATGCGGGGAACTATTTTTTGCGGTTTTCCATCATTGCGCTACATCATTTGGTTGGCACGACTTTCCGTTTTAATGTAAGCTGCGTTGCATTATGCCGCAAAACGCATTCCATTATGCCGCAAAACGCATCCCATTATGCCGCAAAACGCATCCCATTATGCCGCAAAACGCATCCCGTTATGCCGCAAAACGCATCCCGTTATGCCGCAAAATGCAAGCTGCCCGGATATTTGTATTG
>Ga0247611_10000352_pt1 | contig 94773 bp, 89 predicted proteins | sample 177DNAGHGhighgp2_FD_192422 | JGI IMG/M metagenome (GOLD analysis project Ga0247611, IMG submission 192422) | Sheep rumen microbial communities from Palmerston North, Manawatu-Wanganui, New Zealand - 1770 DNA GHGhigh gp2 | ecosystem: Host-associated > Mammals > Digestive system > Stomach > Rumen...
TTGCAGTCACCTTTGTAATCTCGTATTTTTTTGAATTGAACACCAGAAAAAATTATTTTTTTTGAAAGTGCAATATTTGCTCTCTCATCTACTAACCATTTTATAGGTTCAACTGCTACCCAATAACGTTCACCAAAAACTATTATTCTTCCATCAGAAAGTTTATAATCTTCACCATTGTGATCACCAACAATACGAATATACCTTCTTCCTTTATATTCGAATTCTTCGTGTTTTCTAAGTTCAAAACTCCAATTATAATCCTCATAATCTACAGAATCTGTAGTATAAGTTTTTCCAGTTTTTCTTATACCAGAGCCTCTTTTATAATTTTCTTCTAACTCTATTGAAAATCTTTCATCAACTATTGTTTGTGGATATTCTCCATATTCAACTTCTTTAATCCCAAAGCTCCCTCTCACTTCGTTCGAGGCGATTGATGAGATTGATGAGTAAGGCAAAGCTGGGCGAGCCCCACCACGCCGGTCGTCAACATTGCGGTAGTATCTACTACCATCAGTAGTAACGACGAACGCGTCATTCTCTCCATCATCTGTTCTAGTCCACCACCAGCAAGTTCTGTCTTTATCAGTGTTACCTTCTTTAGTATGGTAATCATTATTAACATACCCACCTAATAGAATAGAAAAATCAGTAATAGCACAAGCTGTTCCATATTTTTTTAATATATCTAATTGTTTATCACCAAAGATTTGTTCTTTGGTTAAAAAAGTTATGTTACTATCCATAAACTAATCACCATATATATCATAACATATTTTCAATCTATTTGACATGTTTTTAGGCAATTTTAGACTTTCTTTCAATTATGTTTATCATTATGACCATCTTCTTTTCTTAAACACAAAAAAAGTTTTTCTTTAGAAAAACTTTATACATGTATCTACAGTCGAACTAAAATAGCCTAGTTCGACGAGATTTCACAATGGGGCGAACAGTGGGATTCGAACCCACGCGTGCCAGAGCCACAATCTGGTGTGTTAACCCCTTCACCATGTTCGCCAGAATGAAATATCTCATTTGAAATATTTCTTTGTTATTATAACAAGTTTTTTTGATTTTGACAATACTTTTTTAGTATATAGTCATTTATAACAACACTTTTGTTAGGTATAACATACTATAAACCAGGGAGGAAATAAGATGAATAACTATGATCCTTACATAGGTTTTATGAGAGGAAATATATTTGAAAGTTTGTATGAACCATATAAAAATTATAAGTATGCTGAAATCAATCCAATGAATGAAAAAGAATATCAGGGATTACTACTTCAAACATACCAATTTAATATGAATGATCTTAATTTATATTTAGATACCCATCCTAATGATACTAATATGATTAATATGTATAATGATTATTTAAAATATTATCAACAAGCATTACAGGAATATCAGAAAAATTATGGTCCTACTACTGTAACTAGTGAAGCACTAAATACTAGTCCTTGGGCTTGGGACAATTCTCCTTGGCCATGGGAGGTAAAAAATGTTTAGATATCAAAAATGTTTACAATATCCTATAAATATTAAAAACAAAGATTTAAGAATGGCTAAATATTTAGTTACTCAGTATGGTGGTGCTAATGGTGAACTAGGAGCTGCTATTCGTTATTTAAATCAAAGATTTACTATGCCCGATGAAAAAGGAAAAGCTTTACTAACTGATATTGGTACTGAGGAATTAGGTCATATTGAAATGATTTCTACCATGATTTATCAATTAACTAAAGATGCAACATTAGAAGAATTAAAAAATGCTGGATTAGATACTAATTATACGGAACACGGAATGGATTTATTCCCAACTGATTCTAATGGTGTACCATTTACAACTGCATACATTGCTGCTGTCGGTGATCCTCTTGCTAATTTATCTGAAGATATGGCTGCTGAACAGAAAGCACGTGCTGTTTATGAAAACTTAATTGATTTAACAAATGACCCTGATGTTATTGGACCACTTCTATTTTTAAGGCAACGTGAAGTAGTTCACTTTGCAAGGTTTAAGGAATTATATGATTATTACAAACAAAAAGGATTAAATTAAATAATCCTTTTTATATTACTTCTTCTTTCTTTCCTTCTTCTTCTAGCAAATCTTTAAATTGTTCTTTAAATCTTTCTATTTCTTTCTTTTTTACATCTGGATAAACTGCTTTAGTATTATTTATAGCTTGTAAAATATCTTTTAACATAACTACTTTTCTATTATCAAATACTGTTATTGAAAAAGCTTGTCTAAATAGTGTTAATGCTACATCTGGATACCTTGATTGATTTTCATATACTCTATTATATTCTTTGGTAACATCAACAATAAATTCTATTATCCTCTTTTGAATAAACTCAGTATAGCCCATTTTTACACCAGTTTGATATTCTATTTTAGGTAGGGTACCCATCAATATTTCTATTGCTTGTTCTCTTGTTGGTTCTGAAACTATTACTTTTTCAAAACGTCTTAAGAAGGCCTTATCTCTTAAAATGTATCTTTCATACTCTTCAGTAGTTGTAGCCCCTATTAGTTTAATATCACCACGTCCAAGACCAGTTTTAAACATGTTGGCAAAGTCTAAAGCTCCATCATCTCTTGAACCTATTAAAGTATGTATTTCATCAATAAAAAGAATATATTTTTTCTTTTCTTTTAACTCATTTACTAATGTTAATACTCTACTATCCCCCGTATCTTTATCAAGTCCCATTAAAGCTTGAGTATCTATTTTAATAATAGTATAGCCCTTTAATGCATCTGGTACATTACCTAATTGTATTTGATAAGCAAGTCCTTCAACAATTGCTGTTTTACCTATACCAGGTTTACCTGTTAGAATTGCAGATTTATCTGGTGTAAGTAATACTAGTATTAACTCTTTTATTTCTTTATCTCTTCCAATTGCAGGATTTGTAATATATTTCTTAGTAGTAAAATTATCACCATATGTCTCTATAAAGCCATTATTTTCCATACTATCACTCTTTTCTCACTATAATAATAGTATATAAAATAATTACCTTTTATTCAATATTTAATTGAATAATATTCATCCCTATTGTATAATATTTAATGTAAGATAAAAGGTGGTTATTATGCTAATATTTTTTGAATTATTGGGCTTTTTGTTTATAGGTTCATGTGCCTTATTATTTCATTACGTTGATTATTTTTTTAAACCAAATAAATTTACAGATATATTAAGTACCAATAATGATAGTATTTGGGAAAACTTAAAAGTTGTTGTTTTACCAATATTATTGTGGACTTTTATTAAATTACCTGCAGTAAGTAGTAATAAAAATGTTCTACTTGCTACTTGTGTACAATTATTTATAACTATGGCTTTATTATATGTTATATATTATAGTTCTCAAGTCTTATTAAAAAAGAAATCACCTTTATTAAAGGGATTTGCTATCTATGCGGGAAGTTTACTTGGTTCTATTACTTCATATATGATTTTATCTATGAAAACTGTTATAGAAGTTAATTTGATAGTAACAATATCTATCTTAATAATCTTAACTATAATATATGTATTATTATCTTTGGTTCCGCCAAAAGTATTTTTATTTCAAGATCCAGATACACAAGTTTATGGCAAAAATTAAAAGCAGCTTACGCTGCTCCATATGCTTTAACTTTAACACCATATTTAGTATTAGCAACTTCTTTAGAATCTGCTATAGAGTCAATCCAAACTCTAAAACGATATTCAACTTTAGAGTCTAGTTCTCCATTATATATTAAATATCCATATTCTGGTGCATATTCATTAAAATCTTCAACCATTTTTGGGTAACCAACGATGGTTTCTTTTTCGCCATCATAGCTAGTTAGTGCTACTTTAACATACTTTTTATCTAAAGTATTATCTTTTAATGGTTCAAAATAAATATATTGTTTAGTCTTAGATTTACTTGTTAATTGAAAAGCAAAATAATTAGCTGATTCTAATGCTTCTTGATCATCCATAGGCTTCATTGGTGATATAGCTGCTATGTTTTGATCAACATAAGTCATAGTTATAGTGCCATAGTTTACTGATTTTATTATTTGACCTTTTTTTACAACTATACTTAAATAACATATAATAATTAAAACCGCTACAATAGTTGCAATACCTGCTATTGTAATAATCTTCTCAGTTTTCTTTTTATTCATATTATCACCTTAAGACTATAATAACATTTTTTATCTTGTTCTTCAATTAAATAAATTAAAATATTTTAAATCATTTAAATTTAATAAAACAGGTACTATATCTTTACCATTAGACTTAATATCTTTTATTTTAGAATTACTGTAACCATATATAAATATTTTATTATTTATTTTTACTAAGCCATTAAAGAGAATAGATTTATTTTCTTTTTTTATTTGTTCTTGAGTTTTTTCTAAATTCTCATTTAAAGTTAAAACAAAAGAGTCTACATTTTCATCTTTATTAGCGATTGAAGTCATACCTATAACAATAATTTTATTATTATCAATCATAAGATCTTCAAAACGATTAACTTTATCAAATTTGTAGCTTTCTTCTTTTAATTTATCTCCATTATTATTATATTTTATAATTACCCCACTCTGTTCATTTTTATCTGTTGCCCCTAGTTTTGAACCAATAACCAAGAAACTATTGTTATCATATTTTTTTATTTTTCTTATACCATAGTTATCAGTATTACCAAATAATTTACGCCATTTTAAATGAAGATTTCTATCATATTTGGCAATAATACCACTATTATTTTTTATTTGTCCTACTACAATATAGCCATCACTAACTTCCATTAAATCATTATATACTCCAGTCTTTGGTCCATCATTATTAGCATGTGATATTTTTTTGCCATCTTTATCATACTTAACTATAATAGCTCCGCCTGTAGCATGATTACCTATTAAATTAGCCTCATATAAACTACTACCTACTACTACATAGTTCTTATCGCTATCTTCTATAACCCTTAAAAACTTGTTAACTCCTAGTATTACAAAATTTTTATGCCATACTTCTTTACCTGTTAAATCATATTTAACAATTAGTCCCTCACTTGATCCTTCTTCAATTTGTTTATCGGTCATTTGAATTTCACCAACTGCAAGATATCCATCATTAGTTTTAATAACATCATTATACTTACTAATAATCCCTTTTTCATATTTCATTTCAAAAACTATTTTATTTTTTGAATCATACTTTGTAATAAAAGCTTTACTATTAGCCTCATATTTATTGTTTTTACTATATTTAAAATCGCTATTTCCAACTGTAACTAATCCATTATCTACTTCAATGATACGATTAACTGTTGTTCTATATATTGCATTATTCTTCTTTGTATATTTTATATAAATAAAAAACAACCCTTCTATTAAAATAATTCCTATTAGTATTAAGCAGGCTATTTTTAATTTCTTTTCTAATTTTTCGCTTTTTCTATTAAATATGTTTTTCATATTACCACCAAGTTAATTATACTATAATCAAAACACAAAAAAAAGAAATAACAATTATTTCTTTTTATTTTCTTTTTTTTCTAGTTTAGCGATTGCTTCTTTGCCAACTTCTACTGTTTTTTCTCTTACATCTTCAACTACTTTTTCTAATGCAGGTGAAGCTTTTTTCTTAGCATATTTAACTAATTCATCGGCTTTTAGAACTAGAGCATCGCTTTTTTCTTTAGCAATACTTAGGGCTTTTTCTTTATCAAGATCTTTTAACCCTTCTTTTAATTCGACAACCTTAGCCTCTATTTCAGCTTTTACATCATCTACATCTACTTCTTTAATTTTTTCAAGTAATTCATCTAAACTTGCTTTTAATTTTTTTCTTGTTTCTGATCCTTTATCTGGTGCTAATAATACTCCTAATCCTATGCCTGCACCAAGGCCTAAGATAAGTTTTCCTAATCCTTTTTTTCCCATATTTCTCCTCCTCATATTTATTTTATCACATTTATACTCCTAATATTCTAAAAAAGAGTAAGTTTGACGTGAACTTTACTCCTCTTCTTCTTTTTCTTCTTTTTTAGAGAATACTTTTTCAATAGCATTAGTTATTCCACTTACTACGACATCACTAACAGATGAAACACCATCAGTTACTTTATCAATAACATCAAATACTCCATCAACACTATGTACCTTTTTTTCAATGTTGTCTAATAAGGCATTAGTTCTAGTTAATGTTCCTATAAGTTTGATAGCAACTACTATTAAAAATACTACTAAGACTGATGCCAATACCAATAAGACTGTTAATACTCCTTGATTATAAGCACCCATTTTCTATTCCTCCTCATTATTATCATACATCATGTCAATTAAGTCATATAGATTTTTTTCTTCTACATCACTTTCTTCTTTGTCTTTTTTATTTTCTTTTTCTTCTTTTACTTCTTCTTTAACCTCATCTTGTAATTTTTTATTCTTTTCACTTCTTGATTTATGTGATTTACTTGCATCAATATAATCAACATTGTATTCAAGTCCTAAATCTTTAAAATATTCTTCAGCATCACCCATAGTAACTGATTCTATCTTAGGACTTTTTTCTTCTTTATCTTCTATGTCATAAAGTAATCCAGTTGATTCCATATCATTCTTTTTAGATTTCATTTCCATAGTTTGTTCTATTTCTTCAGTTAAATCACCATATGCTTTTTGTCTTACTGAATCAAAAGTGATTTTTTTCTTTCTTTCATCTACGAATAAATGATCTAAATCTTTCTTACCTTTATGTTCTTCAAAGTCTTCTTTTTGATAGTTTTTACTTAATACTCCATAAACAGGCGAAATAATTGGAGATGGTGCAAATTTCTTCTTTTCTACATACACTTCTTTCTTTTGTACTCCACCATATAAGACATGTTCTTTTGTTTCTTTTTCTGGTACAAAGTCTTCAATAAAATCTTCTTCTTCAAAAATAATAGGTTTCTTTTTAGAAGTTAACTCTTTCTCCTCTAGTTCTTCTTCTAATTCTTCTTCAAACTTATCATCTTTTACTTCTTCTTTAACCTCTTCTATAGGTTCTTCTACTTCTTCAATTTCTTCTTTTACTTCTTCTTCTTTAATTTTTTGTTTTCTTTTAGGTAGTTCAATCTTTTTGGCTACTCTATTGTCATTTATTTGTACTTCATCTGTTTCTTCTTCAAAAAACATATCTTTAATTTTATTTAATATACTCATAATTGTTCACCTCATTATTATTCAACTGGTACGATATAATCTTCATCAGGTAATTCATTATCTACATCTTCATATTCTTCTTCCACATAATCTAAGAAATCTGTTTTACTATTATTAGGACTTAATAGATTATAAGTTTCTTCATTGTAATTAAGGAAATTAGTACCTATTAAGCTTTCGATAATCTTATCATTATATTCAATACTAGATAGTAACGTAATAGATTTAGCAAGTGCCTCTTTAACATGTATTTCATCTGTTACTACTTCTATTTTACCATAATTGTGCATTATTTCTAAAAAATAATTATTAGCTTGTTTAGTGATTATAACATAACCAACTTTGCCTTGATAATCAATCTTTTTAGTAAAGATTCTATCACCTTTTAATTCAAGATTATAATCGTTATTTTTCTTATTATAATAACTAATTAAGTCAATATATAAATAGTAATTGTCTCCATTAGAAGTAAATGTTGCATTACTTCCTTCAGAAGATACAATTTTACAATCTCTTGGTAAATAAAACTTAAATCCTTGTAATGCTTTATTGGTTTTAGGATTTTTTTCATATAATATTGCATCTACTATCTTTTCATATGACATATTCTGAATATGATAAGTAGTACAACCAGTTGTCAAAATTATGAAGATGATAATTAAGGCCATCCACTTTCTTCTCATACAACATATCACCTACTTTTATATTATATCAAATAATGCTTTAAATAAAAAGTCCTAACTTTTATTATTTTTCGACTTTAACCATATAAATTGGTTGTCCTTTTTTAGAGAATTTTTCTTCATACTCTGTCATAATATTATCTTTATCTTCTCTTTGATGATAATCAAGTGATATATCTTTTATTTTATATCCCTTTTCACTATAAGACATTAAAGAATACTCAAATAAGCCCATATTGTCTGTCTTTTGATAAATATAACATTTGTCTTTAAATATACTATCATATTTATTTAAAAACTCCAAACTAGTTAATCTTCTTTTAGCATGTCTTTTTTTAGGCCATGGATCAGAGAAGTTTAAAAATAACAAATCTATCTCATGGTCAAAAATACTATCTATTTCATTAGCATTAGCATTTATTAAAATAAGATTATCTAACTCTTCTTCCATTTTACTTAGTGCAATCGCTACAATACTGGCATTTTGTTCAAGTCCAATATAATTAATATCAGGATGTTCTTTAGCTTGTAAATATAAATGTTTACATTTACCTGGTCCTATTTCTAAATAAATGGGATTATTATTTTGAAAGAGTTTATTCCATTTATTGCAATAATCCTTGTAATTTAAAATAACATGATGAGATTGGGCTAAAATTTCATCTTTATTTTTAACATTTCTAACGCGCATAAATACCACCAATAAGATTATACACTAGCCTAGTCAGAAAATAAAGATATGCATAGAATAATACAAAAGGAGAATGTCTATGAATATGCAAATGCCATACTTATTAATACCAGGAATGTCTCAAATGCCTAATATGTGTCCATATAGCAATAATAATAACAATGGCAGTAATAATAACAATAATGGTGATTGTAATTGTCAGGCTAATCAAAGAATAAATGATTTAGAGAAGAAAGTAAATGATTTAGAAACAAGAATTAGAAGAGTAGAAAATCAAACAGCCTATAGTCCTTATCATAATAATAGCATGCAAATGTTATGAAATTAAAGAGGATAAAAACAAATTCTAAACACGTCAAAAAGAAAGATATTTTTATTTGTGAAGAAAAAGAAGAATATATAAAAGATGCTTTGAATAAAGGAGTTAAACTTGTAATTACTAATAACAAAGTGAAATTAGAAGATAAAAGAATTAAAAAAGTAGATGATATATTTAAAGAAAAATATAATATTTTTTCTAAGCTTTATCATATTAATAACAATTCATTAAAAACAATTGGTATTACTGGCACTGATGGTAAAACAACGACAGCTACTATGATTAGTGAATTACTTGATAATTGTAGTTATTTAGGAACAAATGGATTTAAAATAAAAAAGTATCAAGAAAATACTAGAAATACTACTCCTAAAATAGAAGATATATTGTATTATCAAAAGAAAACAATTAAGCATCACGGTAAAATAATGGCAATGGAAGTTTCTAGTGAAGGACTTTATTATAATCGATGTGAAGGATTATTATTTGATGTTACTATTTTAACTAATATTACTAAAGATCATTTAAATACTCACAAGAGTGTTTATAATTATATAAAAACAAAGGCTAGATTATTTGAGAAAACAAAGAAAAATGGAATTGCAATTCTTAATAGAGATGATAAATACTATCATTTTATTAAGAAAAAATGTAATGGCAATACAATTACATATGGTATAAACAGTAAGTCCGATGCTATAATAAGAAACATAAAAGAAAATGCTAACTATACATCATTTAATTTAGTCTATAATGGCATAACTTATAATATAACTAGTCCTTTTATAGGTATATTTAATGTCTATAATCTAACTGCTTCAATTTTAACAGCTTATTACTTAGGTATGAATATGGATGAAATTATAAGACGAATTAGTAAATTAAAACCTATAAGTGGTAGACTAGAACATTTAGATTATGGTCAAAAATATCAAATATATCTTGATTATGCACATACTATAAATGCTACTAAAAACATCCTAAAACTTTTAAAGAAGAATTGTAAAAATAGATTAATAACAGTAGTTGGTTGTGCAGGTGGTAGGGATAAAACTAAAAGAAGTAAAATTGGGAAAATTGTAACAAAATTATCCAACATAGTAATATTTACTATGGACGATCCAAGATATGAAGATGTTAATAAAATAATAGATGATATGACTAAACATGCTAGAAACAACTATTTTAGAGAAACAGATAGAAAAAAAGCTATATTTAAGGCTCTTAGCATTGCAAAAGAAAATGATACAATTGCCATCTTAGGAAAAGGTAATGATAATTATATGGCTATAAGAGACAAGTATTTAAAGTATAATGATAAAGAAGTAGTTAAAAGTTTCTTTAAATAGAAACTTTTTTAATTGTTAAAATAGTCTATTATTCCAGTTCTAATACCATCTGTTAGAACATCATAATACTTTTCATCCTGTAATAAATTTCTATCAGTATAATTGGATAAAAAGCCACATTCTACTAGTACTCCTGGAATATTTATATTACGATACATATAATCATTTATTTTTTTTATTTCACGCACTTTTAAAAGATTATTATTTAAACTATTACTTATATATTCAGCTAAAATATAATTATTTTTATTTATTTTATTATACATTACATCTATACCACGATATTTAGAATCATTATACCAATTAGTATGAATAGATATATACATATCAGCCTTACTATCTTCAATTAACTTTATTCTACGATTTAAATCCCCTCTTTTTTTGCTATAGTCACTTTCTTTTGATAAATCAATATCTTCATCTCTAGTTAAAAAAACTATAGCCCCTTCTTCTAATAATTTATCTCTTAATAAAAGTGATATTTTTAAATTGATATCTTTCTCTATTATATTATTATAACTTGTTCCCTTATCTCTTCCTCCATGTCCTGGATCAATATATATAACTTTATTTAAAAGCGTTAAATTACTTCTTTTTACAATACTATTAGCTGTTACTAGAGAACAACATAAAAATATTAAAATTACCTTTTTTATCATATGATCACTACTAAATATTATGTAAATAAAAAAATGATATTAAAAATATCATTTTATAAGGTTGCTAAAATTAAAATTCTTTAGAGAATTATACTTCTCTTCAATAGTATCTATTTTTTCTTTATATGGCTTAATATAGGTCTTTCTTACATAAGTATACCCATACCATAATGCTACTACTATAAAGGAAAAGATAAATAATTTAATAAGAATACTTGCAGTTTTTAAACTTTTTCTTCTATTTTCAATTTTTTCTAAACTTTTGACTCTATCTTCTAATTCTTTAACTCTTTTATCTAAATCGCTCATACTACTTTACTCCCTTCTAGAATCTGATAATCAGCTTCCAAAATCACTATTAGATGTATTTTTATAATGACTACTAATCATGCAGTTATTTGTTAATCTATTTATATATTTTATTGGTACCATTTCTATTGGATTTTCTTCTAATTTTAGTTCTTGTATTTTTAAATTCATAACTTTTAATAGTTTTTTTGAGCAACCCAAAACTGTGGCATACACTAAATACTTTCGCCATAAATCTACTTTTGGTAAATCTTTTTTATCTAGTCTTTCAAAATCTTTTAAAAAGTTTTTAAATGCTATAACTTTAAAATATTCTTTTTTACCTTTAATAGTTCTTACTAAGATTGAATCATGTAACATTAAGATAATTATCATCATTAAAATTACAATACCTGCAACTAATGATGTAGTTATAGAATAATAATTTATGGAATTAATATAAACGATTTCCCCTATACTAAATAATAATATTCCTATTAATATACTATTTACTTTACGTTTTTTATATTTACTATTTATTAAATTCTCATTTTTTCCTTCTTGTAATGCTCTTAATTCATATGTAATCCAATGATTATATTTTGCTTTCTTAGTAATAGGATCTTCAGGTATTTGTAAATCATTTAAATTTATTTTATCTTTTCTATCAAAGATAAGATTTATTAATGCTGTTTGCTTAAAGTTTAATTTATTACGTTTTTCATAATTAATTAAATAATAATCATTTCCTTTTTTCTCATAGGTTATTAGTTTATTATCAATCATATCTAATATTTCAGCTGATATTGATGCACTAGTAATTTTCCCTTTCATTAAGTAGGAAATGCTACTAGGTGATAATTTAGGTATTTCTTTTGAATATTTTTGTTTAACTTCAATTCCTTCACATTCATAGTCATATTTAGCTTTTGCATAAATCATAAGGCCTATTATTCCTAAGGCTGCTACTATAGTCATACTAACAGTATCTCTTACTCTTTCTATTTTTTTTAGGCCATTTAAATATACTCCTAATTCATAGTAAAGTTCTCTTTTTAATTCATAATTTTCTAAAATATCGATTGCATATTTTGCACTTTCATAATTTTCATATTTTAATGTTTTTCCAAACAATTCTACAGCTTGATAAGCTTTATTTTCTTCTTGTGTATTTACTTCTTTATGAATTTGTTCCAATTCTTCTAAATATGTCATTTTAAATTCTGGATCAACATTATCTAAAGTATTAGTTATTGTAAGTAAGTTTTGATAGCAATATCGATTTGAACTTTCTTTACAAGATGATAATTTAGTTAAGAATTCTTTCTTTATGATACTATTTTTTTGTTCTCTTTCATAATTTGCTTCATTAGCTTTATCTTGTTCATATGCTAATATCTTATCTAAGGCATTTATATCAGACTTTTTAATTGATTCTGATATAACTTTTCTATCAAATGTACTTCTAACTGAAATGTCTGTATAAGCATTAAAATCAGTTATTTCGGCTAAAAGAACATTGTTACTAACTTTTTTTACAGTACCATTTAATGGTCCATGAATCCATACTCTAAACTCTTTGCTGTTGTTAGGAAATTTAATTTTTATTCTTAAATATCCAATAGACTCTGTATTATTCGTTCTATCAAATCTTTTCCACCAAAGTTCACCAATATCATTGTGTAAAACTGCAAAGTTTTCGATTGTATAGTTGAGATAGAATGCTTCATTTTTGTTAGAAGGTAGATAGATAGTATATTTATCACCATATTCTTCTAAATCAACAGTATAATATCCATAATCTCCTTTTTCAGCATGATCATTCTTTTCGAAAACGGTTCCTTCAATCTTTGAAAAATCAAAATCACTATCTTTAGGAATGCCTCTTATCTCATGTAGATTAATCTTACTTCCATCATAAATATTAGAGTATCCTAAAATACTTATATTTTTATCAAAATCATAAGCATTTGGGTTAGCAAAGTATACCTCATTAAAACTACCATTATAATTTCCATTCATTTCATAGTATTCTTTTACTTCTAAGTCCCCATTTATCTTTAATTCAGCATCTATATAGTAGTTTTCTATATCATACGCTTTGATATTTAAAGGAATTAAAGTAACGATGAAAAATAAAATAATAAGATATACCCTTTTCATACTACCACCTATTATAATCATATCATACTTTTCAAATAAAAAGCACTAAAATTAATTAGTACTTTTAAATTATTTTGATAATTCAAATGGACTTGTCTGTGAACCAATACCACCTTTAATTTTTATGGTGCTTTTTAAATATACAACGGGTTTATAATTATATGGGTTTTGTCTTACTGTAACTTGGTTAGTTTTACCAACGTTAGTAATTCTAATAGCACGGTTATTTCCTTGTGTACCTGCAGTTATTGTCCACTGATAATCTGTCCCATGGAATAACCAGTTATTGTCATAACAAGTTGCCGTTATGTTTGCACTACTTAAGTCGTTATTGATACAAGTTGATCTTGTACTATCGGATGTTGCAGATGTTGCAAATCCATAGTCAGATGGTGAATAAAGTCCAACATATGAGGCTGTACTCTTTGTTCCTCTTTCAGCGTTATAGAAGTTAGGAGCACTTGAGTTATAGGCCGCTTTTCCAATATTCCACTGAGCATTTAACATATAATCACTTGCAACATTAGCATTTAAACTATTTAGATAAGTACCATTTAAATAAGTATATAAGCTTGATGATGTCCAAGTATTATCATTAGTACTATTCCATACTTGAGTATCACTGGAGTTAGCACTCTTAATTAACTTAATAACTGGATTACTATCAATACCATTCATAACTCCAATTATTCTCCATAATTCACAATTATCATTACTATCACAGTTAAATTTAACATAGTTACATGGATTAGCACCAACATATCTTAAATTATTATCAGTAGTTAAATCGTAAGCAAGTGTATTAGTGCAGGTACTATCTTCACTTGTTACTGTTATTATATTTGAACTTGTAGTACTTGCATTACTTACTAAATTTAAAACATATTGTGTTGCAACAGTTGCTGTACTCCATTTTGAATATAATGTAAGGTTTCCACTTAAGCCATTAGTGTTTGTAATAGCATTACCACTATAACTAGCATTGTCATACCAACCAGCGAAAGTAGCATTAGCCTTTGATGGATCTAAGAATGTTACAGTTGATCCATGTAAATATTTTGTTGGTTGATTACTAGGATTAACTCCATCTGTTACATATGTTATTGAATAATATCTATTAACAGTAATATCACTATCAATGTTATTTAAGACTAATGATCCATTACTATATGAATTAAGTGCTGTACTAGGACTAACTTCTACATCGTATGGAACATCACCACTAAAATTAATAGTTTTAGTGCTTTCAGTTTCTAAAATATAACTAGCATAATTATTACTATTGGCAATATTAGAATATGTAATTGTGTAGTATTTTACAAAATTAAAATTAAGATAAGAATTTAAAACACTATTGGATATATCACTAGAATTATAACTAAAAGTAAGAGTACATGTTACACTGCTACCAGGATTTAAAACGTAACCATTACTTAAACCACTTGGTGTATAAGTTATTTTATCATTGTCATAAAAACTAGGTCCATAACTGATACCTGTAAACATCTGTTTAACACCACTATTATTATAAAAGGTTAAAGTCATAGTTAAAGTTGAGTTTTGATTACTACCCAAAACAACCTTACTTTTTAACATCGTACCATAATATAATTCAATATTTGATAAACTTGTATCAGTGCCATTAGTTCCACTAGTAATAGTTGCTGAACTTATTAAAACAATTGGTCTTGCCTTAATATTAGCACTACCCACTAAATTAGTCGTAACAGAATTAACAGTTGCATACCCAATAGACATAAAAAAGGTTGCTAATACAATTAAAATTAAATAGATGTTCTTTTTCATGTTATACCTTTCTAATAAAGAAAAGAAGAAGCCTTCTTTAGATTTCTTCATCTTCTACTTCTATATTATTGTTTTTTCTTATTTGTCTTTTAATATCTTTTACTCTTAAGCCATAGACATATATAGCTTTGTTGTTAACATCGAAAATCAAGAAATAAGTTGCAGTGTTCTTTTCATCACTTGCCATCAAGATTGGGGCATTAATATTATCTCTTATTTCTAATAGATCAGTGAATGTTTCTAATCTAAAGAATTGACAATCTTTATATTGTTCAAGACCAATACCTTTCTTTAAATCGATTTTATTTTTTACTTTTTGAATATATGAATGATAGTAATTTAAAATTTTCTTTAATTCTATTTCATAAATACTTTCAGCACTTCTTGTACGTATAATATACATTACTAATAGATAAGTAACATATACACCGCCTAAGATAACAACGATTGCTAATATTAGGAAGAATACTGCGCTATGATCACTACTCTTACAAATAATAACATTGTTATCTGATTCTACTAAATTATTTTTAATATCTACACCAACTGTTTTAGTAGTTAGAGGAATAATTAAAGATATTTTAGCTTCATTATTTTTATCTTCTTCAAATTTTTCACATGAACCGGTAACATTAATATACATATCAATAGTTAATGTACTATCAACATTATCAAGTCCATATACTGATACAAATTCTTTTATTAAATCATTATATTCATTATACTTAATATCAAGATTTTCAACTATAGTAGCTTTACTTCTACCATTAGAACTATGATCTGTTACCTTTTTTAATTCTTTTGTTTTCGTATAAAGAGGTTTAGCTGTTGTAGCTTCTCTTACTACTACATTAGCATCAATATGATATGAATATCTGTAATCAACATTTTTTTCATTCATGGCCATCTCATATTTGAAATTAGCATTAATATAATCAATTAAACTTGCTATATATCTATTTTCTGTTCCTAAATAATCTTCTTCAAAGAATTTATTATCTTTTAAATATACTTTGTAATCAATATTACTAGTTTCACTATATTTAATAGTATAACTTTTACTCTTATTAATATATATTAGTATAAATCCAACTGAAAGCATAGAAATAACTACTAACAAAAGAATATAACTTAATATTTTTCTTCTTCTTTTAGTTTGATTAACAAGTATTGAATCAATTTCTTTTCTTTTCATTATTTCCTCCTTTCCAATATTACTAATATTTAAAGATATCTCTTATCCAAATAGTTGGGTATCCAATATAAGGAATTCTTAATTTTACCTTACCCATAATATCTTTTTTTAGGATATAGCCATCATCAATATCTTTATTGGCGTCTCCTTTAGTGTAATATCTGTACTGATTATTATAATTTTCTATTTCTACTAATCGGTGAATTGTTTTCATCTCTTCTTTTTTAAAAACAATTACATCATCTTTCTTGATAACTTTTTTATCATATCTTTCAAAGATAACTGCATCTCCCTTATTAATAGTTCCAGTCATTGAACCTGATCCTACAACGATAATTCCATATTTGAAACTACATGATATAAGGGCAATCAATAATGTTAGAACTATGAATAATATACTAGTTGTAATAACATTTTTACTTCTACTTCGATATGGTGAATAATAACTGCTCTTAGAATATGTATGTTCTAGAACCATATATATAATGTATGGATATATCATACGTAAGAATGATCTAAAGAAGATGTAAACATTAGGTATATAAGGTATAAAATATACATATAGAACTGTTATTAGTCGATAAATTATTACTCCTTTATTGCCAAATCTTTTAGTTGTGTAATGATAAAGTAAATTACACGCTATAGAAGCAAATAAGATAAATCCAACTACTGCTAGCATATCATCAAGATTACTGATATCATAAACTCCAGTATAAATTATCAGATCAATTAAAACCATTATGATGAAAGCCAAGACGCTTGTTAATTTACCTTTTTGAAAAATTAACTTTTGCCTTATATACTCACTGGATATGATAATAATTACAAAGGGAATAATAAAATTAATAATTGTATTAAACCCAAATACTGTTGGTGCTTTATAATATCCAAAATATAATCCCATCAAATAGAATGCTATTAGATAGATAATTCCAAAGCCACTCATTAACCATGTTACTTGTTTATCATAAATAGAACGTCTTGCTTTCTTTTTAATAAAGAAATGGATTATAAGTGCAAAGGCAAATATAATTAGTGCCAATATTTTTTTATTAATTGTATTTGACACAAAGAGAGCAAATAAAAGGGTAATTATTAATAATACTTCAATAATATAAATTTTTAACTTATCTTTTTTCATCCTTTCCTTTGCCTACTTTCTATTAAATACTTTTAGCTTGCCTCTTGAGGAGTTGCTGTTGTTGTTACACTAAATGAAGCTGATGTAATATCGCTTACTGGTGATTTTGCAAGTCCAACTGTAACTTTTAGATATGCTGATCCACCATGAGCTACAACATTGTTTCCTAATGCTGTTGTACAGTTTGCATCTGTGTAGTAAACTGCTGTAATGTTACTAAAGTATTGAGCATTTGCGTCACTAATTTGAGTAACAGCTGCTGATAATGTTGCACCTAATTCAGTGCTTTTGTTATCTACTTTGTAAACAGCAGTAGCTGTAGTATTTGAACTATCTAAGTATACAGTCATAATAGCAGTTGTTGCATCTTGATAACTTCCGGCAGAAACTGCTCTATTATCATTTTCTGCCCATTCAATGGTTGTAGAACTAGGAGTTACAACAACTGTATGTGTAGTATCATATTCAACAGAGAAATCTGCATTAGCTTTAATGTTGGCAGTACCTGTTAGGTTTAATGTAACATTACTTACAGCTGCATAACCAATACCAAGTAGTAATATAGCTATAACAATTACCATCGCTATAAAAGTTTTTCTTTTTTTCACTTTGGTTCCTCCTTTCTTTCAAGATAATAATCATGAATATTCACTATAGTACTATCCTACTATACTATTTAATTCTACCACATTTGACAAAAATTGACAATATTTGAAAAAAAATTTCTAGACTTTTTTTCAAAAAAATGATAATAAAAAACTACCATCGGTAGTCTTTATTTACAGGAATACCCTTCCTTCTCTAATTCCTTTTCTAAATCATCAATAGAAGTATCTTGTAAATTATATAGTTTAGCATCTTCTTTATATAATTTTCCCAATTTTTCTTTAAGTTTCTTAGTATCAATTTTTTTATAATCAATTTCTATTACTAGCCCTATTTCTTTATTACTAACTTTTTGATATTTCATATTTATTCCGTCAATTTTATTTAATTCATCAAATACCTTGCTACCAATAGTCATAGTAAGATTAATAGTCGTTGGATCCATTTCAGAAACAGTTGTACTTTTTAATTTTTGTATTTCTTTATCCTTGTAAGTTATTGTTAAAGTATTGTTTATTTTCTTGCCATCATTAGTTTCTTCTTTAACACAAGTAAGTATATTATCTAAGGATTCTCTTTTTTTCTTACATCCTGTTGCTGTAAATAATACCAGCAATATAATTAAAACACTTAATAACTTTTTCATATGTTCCTCCTATATATAAATATAGTATAGCATAAAAAAATTAATTATCTTTCGATAATTAATTTTCACATGCTTTATATTCGCTTCCTGTTGGATTAGCTACATAGTTCTTTTTATATTCCGCTGTTTCCTCTTTTCCAACATTTTTAGTGAAGTCAACAATTCTATCATTCAAATTAAGTGTTAAAGTATTATCATCTTTTACTTCTACTTTATAAGTTGATAATTGATCTTTAAAATAGCAATTATTACTACCATATCTTACTGTTTCAGTTAAAGTAATTACTTTGTCATTAATAACATAAGTACCTGCAGTTGGATGGAATGCTACACCATATGAGTTAATATCTAACATAAATGTCCCATCTTTTCTTAAATATAAGTTTTCAGTATATTTGCCACCATCTTCATCTGGCATATTTAATTCTACTCCGTAGTATCCAACATATTCATTACCTTTAATATCAATTATTGGATTAGAATTATTAGATCCTCCTTTTAAAAGTTTTGCTAGTCCAAATACGATAACTATTACTGCAACTACTACTATTGCAATTATAATTGTTTTCTTCTTATCCATTTTCATTCCTCCTACCCTTTATTACATTGAGTATACTATATTTAATAGAGAAATTCAAACAAAAAAGCACTTTCGTGCTTTTATTCTAAAATTAAATTTTCGATATTTATATCTTTTTTAGTAATTGTCTTTAGAGCAGCTTTTTGTTTTTTATCTTTAACATTAGATGCATGTCTTATAACAGTCTTTTCATAGATATTTCTTACGAATCTAGCATTACCAAAGTTTTTCATATTACGATATTTATCAATTATTTCTCTTAGGTATTCAATTGCTTCATCTTTGACAACAAATCCTGCTTTAGTAGCCATACCTAAGAATATTTCTATAAGTTCATCAGTTGTATAATCATCAAATTCTAAAGTATAACCTATTCTAGATGTTATACCAGAGTTAGAATTTAAGAAGGCTTTCATTTCTTTAGTATATCCGGCAAAGATAACTACTAATTTATCACGATAGTTTTCCATTGCTTGTATTAAAGTTGCAATTGCTTCATCATTATAAGAACTATCATTAGTATGTGCTAATGTGTAAGCTTCATCAATAAATAAAACCCCATTCATAGCCTTTTCAATAACAGCATTAGTTTTAGGTGCGGTTTGACCAACATATTCCGCTACTAAATCTTTAACAGATACTTCAACTAATTTATTTTCTTTAATATATTTTAAATTATAAAGTATCTCACTAATCATTCTAGCGATTGTTGTTTTACCAGTACCAGGATTACCTAAAAATACCATGTGTAGGTTCATATCTTTTATTTTAAGATCATCTCCTACTTTTTCTTTTAATTTAATAACATCAACAAGTTCATATAAGACCTTTTTTACCTTATTTAAACCTACTAATTCATTAAGACCACTAAATACCTCTTCCATTGTCTTTTCAGCTTTTAATTTAGGTATTTCTTTGTTAAATGAGATGTATTTAATCAAGTCATTCTTATATGTAATAAAATCAGTATCTTTAGTGTAAGTATTAGTCATATAATCCAGTAATTCTATTTGTTTATCATCATCTAAACTAACACTATCTTTAATTTCATTATAGATATCCTGAATATCAGGATTAACTCCTTCTATGTTAAATAAGAAGTAGTTATTCTTAAGATCTTCTCTTCCTAAGAAAAAGTTATCTAATTCAGTTTTAGATCCTGATATAACTGTTATTACTTTTTCATCTTTTTTTAAGAATTCTTTTAAATCATAGATAAACTCTTTATTAACCTTATCTTCTTCTAAAGATAAACCATTTAGACTATGCATTAATACTAATCCATTTTCACTAAAATTAGTATTCTTACTTATTTTATACAGTGATAAATCTAATTTTTTATTATTAACTAAATAATTATAAAAATTACCTGCATCTAATAAAATATCTACTACTTTATCAACTAAAGTTCTATTACTTTCTTTTAATACTATTCTAAAAGGCACATAAACTTTTTCTTCTTGTTCCTTATATTTACTCATATAAACTACTATCTTCTTAAGTAAATCTTTAGAAGCATCACTAATATAAAGATTATCTATATCTAGAAACAAGGAAGCTAGTTTATCTTCGCTTCCCATTTCTACACTCTTATCTTCTTGTACCGTAATTTCAGGTACTAATGGAGTATCAAAGAAATCCTTATAAATATCTTTTAAATAATCATTATTCATAGGATCACCTTAATACTTATTTTTCTACATGTATTTCTAACATTTTAGCTTTTAATTCTTTTTCGATATCTTCTAAAGCATTTTCAGCTTCATGTCTTTTAATTCTACCTTCTTCATGAATCTTAATTACAGTATCTAAAGTATCGATTAAATCTTGGTTTGTCTTTTGTAGTGTTTCAATATCTACAATAGCTCTTTCACTTTCTTTAGCGATTTCAATTGAACCTTGTTTTAAAGTTTCACTATTCTTAACTAACATTTCATTAGTTAATTTAGATACAGCTTGTTGACTCTTTAATGCTTGTTTAGCACTATTTATACCAAGTGCAAGTACCATTTGATTCTTCCATAGAGGAATAGTATTAGTAATTGAACTTTGAATCTTTTCAACAAGTTCTGATTCATTATTTTGTAACATTCTAATTTGTGGTGCCATTTGAATAGAAATAATTCTTGTTGTTTTTAAATCATATATTTTCTTTTCAAATCTATTAATTATATTCTCTAAATCATTAACTTTTTGAATATCTAATTGTTCACCACTTTTTTCAGCTTCAGCTTTTAATTTAGGAAGTTCTACTTCTCTTAATTCTTTTAATTTTCTTTCACCTGCTATTATGTATAGTGATATTTCTTTAAAGTATTCTAAGTTCTTTTCATACATAGTATCAAAGATAGTTATATCTTTTAACATTCTTAATTTGTCTTTTTCTAGTCCTCCTTCAATAGTATCAATATTTTTTTCAATCTTACTATATCTTGCAACTATAAAATCAAATTCTTTCTTAGCACTATTAAATAGTTTTGATAAAACATTTCTATTTTTACCACTTACATCTTTATCAAATGCTTTAATTTGGCTAACTAAGTCTGCTAATAAATCACCTACTTCACCAGCATTTCTTGTTTTAACATCATCTAAGATTGTATCTGAAAACTTAGATATTTTTTCTTGGGCTGCAACACCATATTGTAGTATTTGTGCGCTATCACTAATATCAATTTTACTATTAAATTCTTCAATAGCTTTCTTTTCGGCTTCTGATAATTCATCATAATTAAGTGACTTTTCAATAGCTTTTTCAGTTACTTCTTTAGAATTTACTAAAGCATCTAATTCCTTTTCTTCTACTTTCTTTTCTACTTTTAATTCTAGATTTCCCATAAACTCTCCTTCTTTATTTTAAATAATCTATTAATTTATTGTATACGTCCATTTTAAGGCTTGTAACCGTACTTGTTATTTTTTGTGGTACTCCAATACCAATACTTGATACATCATAACTACCACCAGTAACACCTGTTCTAAATCCATATCTTTCCCAAGCAATTTGGCCTATTTCTTTATCATTTAAAGCTTTATATAACTCTGCACCATTTTCCGTGAATACCATAAAGCAGTGTGAATTCCAAATTGTTGGTGTTGGATATAAAATTCTTATATCATCTTTAACTTGATTGAATGCATCTGGACTAGAGTTTGCGAAATCAATCATACTCTTTTCATAATCAACTATCATTGGTTCTCCACCCATACCAGTTTTTAAATATCTTTCAAATAAATCTGCTGGTGTATTATTCATATATCCTGATTTAATATAAAATTCTTTTAATTTTGGTAAATTCTTACCAACGTTAGCATCAGTTACTTGACTCTCACTTAAGATTGATAGAAGAAGTCCATAATAAGTTGCTCCCGGACTTGATGATACTGGATCAGTTGATGCTATATTAATAGTTCCATATAGATTTTTAAGTCCGATATCACTCCATTTTTTACCACTTAAGATATAGTTAATTAACTTAGGCATATCTGTTATATAGTAAACACCATCAGTTTCAGTAACTATATTTTCTTTAATTAAAACATCTACTACTTCTTTCCAACTGTAGATAACAATTGGAGTATTTAGTGTAAGTCCACCATCTAAAACAGTATAACGATCAGATTCTCCTTGCTCTTTTTTAGGACTTAACTTGTAATAGTCATAGAATCTTTGATCTGATGTAAATAAAGCATCATACTTTGATACACCATCACTATTGATAGTTATGTTTGCTCCATTATTTAGTTTTTCAATAATAGTTTTATTACCTAAACCAACACTTTCTCTTATTAGTGGTTTAGTAATTGTTTTACCATTACTCCAAGTATCAAATACAACATCTAATTTGTATTTGTTTCTTAGAATTTTTTTGACATCTTTGTCATTAAGAAAATCTTCTTTTCCACCACCTGTTGCTACATATACTGTTGTTAATTTACCGCTTAAGAATTTGGTCTCATCTTTGTCACCTAATTTCTTAACAACAATGATGGCTGCAATTATAATTACAAATAGTATAATTCCAATTATTACTTTTTTACTTTTCACTATTATCACTACCTTTCATTATTGGATCATCGTCTGTTATGCCATCAGCTTTTAACATCATATCATAAACTTTCATATCAGCATCTGCATCCATTATATCTCTACTATAAAGTGATGCTAAGATTGATTTAAAGGCATTATTAGTATCTTCTATCATCTTATCTGCTTTATTCATGAAAGTCTTTCCCTCTTTTGAGATTAATCTTTGATTTTCTACTTCGTCATATCTCTTAACTATTTTGATTAATACTGGCAAATAGTAATCAAAGAAATTATTTAAACGATCTGCTTTCTTAGGACTATCTTCTATTGTTTTTAAAATTTTATCAACAGTTTCATTTATTTCGCTTAAATTTTTTCTGGTCTCTTCAGACTCTACCTTTGGTATTAAATTTAATATTTCTTTATTTTGTTTCTTTGCTTCACTTACTCTTTTATATAAAGGCAAGTTAGTATCTTTAAGTTTTTCTTTACTACCAAATCCTGATAATAAGATTTCACTTGCTCCAAAGGCTGCTGCACCAATTATTATTGATGGTGGAAACGCTATCGATAAGGCAAGATAGGGAATTGCAAAGAAGGTACCACCAACTACCGCTGATACAATTTCTTTATTCTTCATCTTAGTTATAACTCCTTACTTCACTAAAGGCTCTCTTTAGTCCACTCTTACCATCAAATATTTTACCATTAGATAGTTTCGCTAAGTCTTTTAATTGTCTTTCGCTAGAACTTCCAAAGGTAATACTATAAATTGGTACTTTGTCTTTGTTCTTATTATAGTGTGATTTTAAGTCACTAAATGAACCACTATTAGCCATACCATCAGTCATCAAAATAATGGTTTTAGTATATTCACTGTCATTATCTTTTCTTAGAACATTCAAAGCTTCTATTGCAGGATCGTAAATATTAGTTCCTCCTAAAGCTTCTAGTCTATTAATATCATTAATTAAACCTTTAGTATCACTGCCACTAGCATTAAGTATTTGATGAATTTCATGATCAAATGTAATAACTGTTATTCTATCTCCTTTGGAGAATTGTAAGTTATCTTTCCCTGCTTCTTCTTCATCCAAAATATAGTTCATAGCTTCTTTTAATTCTTTTAAACCGTTTCCATACATACTACCAGATACATCTAAACAGAATACTACATGAGTAGGTTTCCTTAGTGTTTCAATGTATAACTTAATTGCTTTTGTAATAACGGCCTTGCTAGGATATTTCATATCTTTTAAATACTTTGTAGTATCAATACCCCATTCTGGATTAAATACTTTTTTATCAGCTTTATTATTTGTACCACCATACCAAGAACGATATCCATAACTTTCCATTACTTTAATAGCATCATCGCTTCTTAAATAACTTTGTAGTTTTAAAAATTCACTTTTCTTTTTAGCGTCATTAGAGTCATTATTAATATAAGCAAATGGCATATCATTAATAGCAACTCCATCTTTAGGATAAATTAAATATAATGGTTCTTTTCCTTTTTTAACTAATTCTTGGTTAAGTTCAATTAAAGAACTTTCATAGTTAATCATGGCATTGTAATTACCATTCTTATACATTTCAACTAAATACTCTTCATTACCACTAACACGTTCTACACCCTTAAATAAGTCTTTTAAATCCTTTTTTAAAGATGAACTATCTAGCATACTTTCAGTTAGTACTTCAGGACTACCTGCTAGACTATTTAAGAAACTTAAATAACTAGTAGCACCTGTATTTGTTTTAGTAACAGATGCCATAACATATTTTAACTTACCACTTCTAATAGCACTTAATAAATCTTTATTATAAACATCTTTTCCTACAAAACCTAACTCTTTTGCTTTAGATTTTTCAATTCCCATAACAACAGGATCAATAACAATAGACTTACTATCTGTTGTTAAATAAGAATTATTTAGCATATATAACCAAAGTGAATTAGATATCCAAACTCCATCATATGGTTTACTATCACTATTTAAGATATCAACTATTTCTAAGTCACCTTTGTGAACTATTTCAACTTTAATACCATTTTTCTTTCCATATTTAATGATATTTTGGTCCATCTTTTCAGTCGATGGAGATGCAAGTATTCTAAATACTTTATCACTTCTAACTACTTGCTTTTCTTCTGGTTCTCTTCCTGTAAATTCATTAATTACACTTCCTGCTATCGAAACAAATATTTTTAAAACAACAAATATAACGATTATTGTAACAATTGTTGATGCTGGATCTTTTTGTTTTCTATATGCCATAATAAGTATTCACCTCTATTAATAAATATATCATAATTAATGGTTTATTACAATGAAAGAAAGAGGAAAATTTGAACAAAAAATAAGCATTACTGCTTATTTTAATTTTCCAAAAACTTCTCCTAATTTTTTATTGATTACAAGTTCGGCAATATAATCAAGTGGTGTTATATTTTCATTTATAATTACTAAGTGTTTACCACGAAATAATCTAACAAGTCCTGCTGCTGGATAAACTGTAAGTGATGTACCTGCTACTATTAACATATCAGCTTCTCTAATATATTTACCGGCTATATTAAAGGCTTCAGGTAACATCTCTCCATATAAAGTAACGTCAGGTCTTATTGTGCCACCACAAGAACATTTTGGTATATCATCACTTTTTAAAATAGCATCACCAGTATATTCTTTATGACATTTCATACAGTAACACCTAGTAGCATTACCATGTACTTCTAAGACATTTTTAGAACCTGCTAATTGATGAAGTCCATCAATATTTTGGGTTACAATTGCTTTTAACTTTCCAGAGTCTTCTAGTTTTTTTAAATATAAATGTGTTACATTTGGTTTAATGTCACTATAATTTAATTTTTCTCTATAATAATCAAAAAATAACTTTGACTCTTTTAAAAGGCAATCGATACTTAATAAATATTCTGGCGAATGACCAGTATCATTCTTTTCATTATAAAGGCCATTCTTACCTCTAAAGTCTTTAATACCGCTTTCGGTAGATACACCCGCTCCCCCAAAGAAAACAATATTAGATGACTCATCAATCATCTTCTGTAACTTTTCTATATCACTCATCATTACCTCTTTGTTTTAATTTAACTGCAATTGTGTCATCATTATTAGGTTCATCTTCTTCAACTGTACCATTATTAAAATTATCTAGTTGTCCTGTTACATATAAATATTCTAAATATTTATCAAATAGATTTTCATTTCCTGAGTTATTCATCTTTCGACCTTCTTTCATTTTCTAACCATATATTTAATAATTCGTTTTTTTCTTTTTCATCTGCCACATACATAAAATACATAATTCCTAATAAATCTTTACATTCATCAGTAATATCTTGTTCCATTAGTGATTTGTTTTTATCTACATAGTATTCTTTATCTGAATCTGCTGCATAATCTGTTATTTCTTTGATGACATTTTTAGGTATTTTATTTATTAAAGAATTATCGCAATATGAAAGAATTGTTAATAACTCTTTATAAACATCATTACTAAACTTCTCTTCCACTATATCCCCCTTCTTTTCCCGTAGTTACTTTTTGATATATGCCAGTTAATCTTTCTTTTATACTTGATAGTTTTAGTCTTTCAGTTAAAAATTTTATTTCATCTAGACCAAAGGTTTTTGGTTTTTCACTACTAACTCTATTTTTTAAATTATTATATCTATCTTCAGAAATACTTAAATATCCATATTCATCAATATAATAAAAATTATCATCTATACCATCTATTGGTAATACTTCTATATCTTGTTTCCCAACCATCTTTTTTACAAATTCTACTTTTTCACTTGGTACCATTAATGACTTGATACTTTCTGGTGGTATTCTTTTCGTCAATCCTATTTCTGGTACATCGGAATGAATTCGACGTATACCACATTTTCTTATGTCTTCTGTACTAGTACCAATTATAATTCCAAAGGAAAGTTTTTCATCTTTTTTTAAAGCTTCAATTGTAGAATATCCTTTAGCTACTTGTAAATTATCTGTTACACTTATAAAACTTCTACCACTATTTCTTCTAGACCATTTTTCACCTGTAGTTACTGTAACACCTTTTTCAATAGCCTCATCAATACTCATTAATCCATATTTTAAAATACTTGGTAAAGCATTAGCATTACTACCATGAAAAATATTTATTTTATGTTTACAAAGGCTATCAAATGTTTCAGGATTTCTAATTAATAATTCTGCCATAGTAGTTCTTCTTTGAGCTTCAATCGCCGGATCATCTCTGCATTCTATTTTAGAACACATTCCATAGTCTTTATACCCGCCTTTATATAGTATACTTTCTAATTTAACTTTAGTTCCTTCATCTTTGGCTAATGCCAAAAACATATCACATAATTTTTGATATCCTTTTACATTTTCATATATTCCTTCTAAATTAAAATTTGAGTATTCTTCCATAGAATCACCTATTCAAATTATATCATTTAAGTCTTATGTTCTAAAGGAATTTACCTTAAAAATCCTTACTTGTCTGTCAACAAAAAATGATAGATAAAAATCTATCATTTTATTTTTTTATTTATCATCTTCATAATGATAATCATCTTCTTCTAAGTCCTCTTCTTCAAAATTAAATATATCTTGTTCACCTTTTTTAATGAATTCTTTTTTTAGCTTTTCATCTTCTGTATCTTTATCCTTATTATTTGTTATTAATAAATCTAGTAATCCCATAGTAACCCCTATTTACTTCTAACCTTTTTATATCCACTTAATGGACTATATATTCTAGTACCATTTACTACTTTGTAACTTCTTACTTTATAGTAATAAGTATAGCCTTTTCTGGTATTATTATTAAATGTTAATTCTTCTAGGTTTTCTATATCTTTAATCATCCTATAATTTCTATTTTTGGAAGTTGATCTATATACTCTATAGCCATCTGCCATTTCGACAGGGTTTACTGTGACATTAACTTTTTTGGTTACAGTAGATGATACATTCATAGTGGGAACCTTAGTTGTTTGTTTAATACTTAAAGTTACTATAGGACTACAATTATTATATGTATTACATGATCTTACTTTATAATAATATGTCTTACCTATTTCATTACCACTATCTACTACTGTTCCATAATTATCTAAATCATAGAGTATCTCATAATTTTTTCCATCAATACTTTTATAAATAGTATATTTATTAGCTCCCTTAGATGCATTAACTCTAATATATATTTCATCATAATTTCTGACAGAAAGTGTTACTTTAGGTTTTAAAGGGGCAGTTTTAGTATAAACTATGTTACTCCATGGGCCATATACTTTTCTACTACCTACCTTTTTATATGCTCTTACTTTATAGTAATATATCTTATTAGATTTTAATTTTCTATTATTAAATTCAAGAGTACCATTTTTTGTGATTGTTTTAACTCTAGTCCATCTTTTATTGTTGGTACTTCTATATACTTCATATCCATTAGTAGTTACTCTATCCCATCTAAGTTTAATATTATTAGTTCCTACACTTTTGATATTTAATGTAACTTTATTAGGTCTAATCTTTCTACTAACTGTATTAGAATAATTAGTACATTTAGTTAAATCACAAGCTCTTATTTTATAATAATATGTCTTATTATAAGTTAAACCAGTATTTACATAACTATTAGTAGTTACTTCTTTTATTTTAGTATATTTTTTATTATCGGTACTTCTATATATTAAGTATTTAGTAGCGACATCTTGATTATCCCAAGATAATGTTATTTTATTATTATTACTTGTAATACTTAGATTAGGAATAACAATATCATTTAATGGTTCAAATTCAATAAATTCTCCTACTGTTTTATTATTTAATTGGAATTGAGTTAGAGTATATCCATTAAATGTTACAGGGAATGTGGCAATATTTTCTAAATCATATACGTCACCATTTACTGTAATCATTAAACGAATATGATAAGTTTTATTTTGTTCAAATTTTCCAGTAGCATCTTCCCAATCGAAGAATCCATCTCCTGTTTTGTATTGCCATTTAGCAGTAACATCCACATAATTAATTAAATAAGGGTCATTATTGACAGATTCAATACCAATTGAAGGTTCTACTATATCATTACCTACTTTAGGTGCATTAATTGTTCCCATTAATTCTATTGAAGTAATAAAATCTTTTATTAAATATTCTGGTGATTTTACAGATCCTACATAATACTCATTTCCTGTACCAGAAAGAGCATACTCCCAGTCAACTCCATCAACTGTAATAGTAGTGTTGTCTGTCAATTTATATACTTCAGCTGGTTCTCTTTCTAATATAACTTGTCCACGATATTGCCATAATCCTGGTGTAAAAGTACCTTCTTCTTGTATTACCCAGTTGCTACCAATCTTTTTATACCATCCACAATTATAATTTGCAAAGAATGGTCCTTCTATATTAGTAATAGTAAAAGTTGGATTAACTATATCCCCATCAAGTACAGGTATAGTATCTATATTACTAGTTGCAACTATACTAGTTATTTCTTCTCTTAGGTTAGGAGTAAGAATTGTTCTATCAACAGGAATTGTAATTTCTTTATGATTACTCTCAGCATCTGTTACTCTAACAACTAAGTTTTCATTATTACCTACTTCAGTAGGAGTACCACTAACAGTTCCAGTCGCTGATACATTAATCCATTCTGGTCCAGATACTTTTTCAAATGTATATGGTTCCGTTCCTCCTTCAACTGTTTTTGTAACAGGGAATGAATATATTGGTGTATTTATATAATTAATAAAAATACGATACCCTTCATATGGAAAGAAATTTAATTCCCCTGTTGGTTCTAAAATATAATTTGTTGAATAGGCAGTTCCACAAGAATAGTCTGTTCCTGAATCAGCGCTACTATAAGAAAACGACCAGTCTTCACCATCTACTCTAACCTTTGTTTGATTATTTAATTTATAGGACTTTCCAGCTTCACCATCTATACAGATTTGAACTCTATAATCCCACTTTCCAGAGTTAAAATTATAACCAAGTTCTCTTGAAAGCCATCTTGAATTATCTGCATCATATATATGCCAGTCATATTGTCCTGGTATAAAATGTGCTTCTGTTCCTACCATTACATTAAACGTAGGATTTTCTATTATGCCCCCATATATTATAATTGAATCAATATTACTGGTTGCCTCTATTGTTGTTAAAACCTCCCTCTCATCTAATGCTTTTACATTATAAAAACATAAAAATAATACGATTATGATACCTAATCTAATAAATGTTCTTTTCATTGCTCCCATCCTCTCTATTGTAATTATATCACAGAAAATGATAGATTAAATCTATCATTTTATTTTTTTAAATCAATTTTTATAATTACTAAACAACTGTTGTTAAAGCTCGCATATATTATTCATGACACTCTCTTAAAAATTAAAAATGCAGTTAAGAATCGAATTTAAACTTCTCAGTGTTGCCATACATCAGAGCGTGCTACCATTACACTACTGCATTTTTTATCAAAATAATTATTATGAGAAAAATACATATCAGGAATTAGTATTTGATCTTAAACATTTTACCATATTATTATCTTTTGTTGATTTTAAAAAGCATTCTTCTAATGCCAAAATACTACACTTATATCTGCTATATGCAAAATCATAATCTTCATATTTAATTGCATTAACGCAAGTTTTAACAACATTTTTATAAATATAGTTATATATTTTATCACTATTTGCACTTTTTTCAATTGCTAATACTATTTGAGGTGCTACTTCATAATAATGTTTAATATCTTCATCACTTACGAATACATCTCTAAACCATCTTAATGTATTCAATTCCTCACATTCATCGTCAAAGCTTACTTGTTGATGCCTCATACATGCTGTAGTCAAAAAGCATTTAATATCTGTTGTTTCTTTAGTTCCATCTGTAGTATCTACTATCGTACCACTTCCCGTTCTACTATCAAATTTAATATGTATAGATTCATGGTCTTCTCTTGGGTCGTTATCATAAACATCTATATGGTCATTCCCTCTCTTGTCAGTATGCACATCAAAGTATACTCCTTTTTCATTTTTGTACTTATCTCCCATTATTTACCTCCCAATATTTCATCCTTCCAAAGATGCTTTAAATTACTAAAGTCATATGACAATCTTTCTACATAATTTTCTTTTACAGATTCAGAAGAAATGTATTCATCAAATATTTCATCAATATTATTTTGAATATACTCTAAATCTTCAAGTTTAATATTTTTTAATACTTTTTCTTTTTCAAAATTAGAATACCAAGCTTCTACTTTTTCTTTTACTAAATCCATATTATATTTGTTTTCGTAGAAATTGTTATTCATTATGTTATCAATATCATCTAGTATATTCTTAAAAAATGTATAAATTTCTTTTTGATTATTCATATATTCAACTCCTTTATTTCTTATTATAAATTCCTTCTTCAAATTCTTGTCTATCAAGAATAGTTATATTCTTTTTTAATGCTTTATTTTTTATATCGGCACTTACATGATAATTAGTTACTATTATTCCATGTATTAATTTTTCTTTTTCCATATCTATAATAGTTTCTTCTATTTGTTTATCACCTATTTTAGTATTTAAATATGTTTGAACTGTATATTTAATATTATCTCTTGTTACTATTTGATCATTATCATTTTTCCTATCTTTATCAGATAGTCTAACATCATCTATATCTATAGGGTGATAATTATGTTTATAGAACATAGTACTAACATAATTTCTAAATTCTCTTTCACCCATATAATTGTCTACAATTTTTATTTCTTCCATATACCCTCCATATTACTCATATAATTATTGTAACATACAAAAAAGCATACCATTATGCCTTTTTCTTTTTCTTAACAAAATAATATGTTGTATAACCAATACCACCTAGTGCAGCTGCTGAAAATAATCCTCTAAGTATTGATTCAGATTCTGTCATTCTAGTTACCGATAATGTATATGAATACTCATTTTCATCTTTATCTACTATTTTTAATATATAATCATTTTTACCTTCAGTAAGATTATTATTATCTTCAATTTCTTGACCATTTTTTAAAATTATTAGTTTTGCATTATCATCTGTAAGTTTATACTCTACCTTTAATTTGTCTTCACCATTAAAAACAGATGCTGTCATGTCGTTATTTATTTCTACCTCTACATCATTAACTCTTAATCCTTTTAGTCTTACTTCACTTTCTATTTTTACCCTAGACACTTGAATTAAATAAGAGTCTGTTTTGCCGCTTTCCGAAACTACATTAATTTTTATTTCTCTTTTTTCAGTTAAAGAAAGGTCATCAGTGTCACCAATAATATTATATTTAGCTTTACTATCTTCTAAAGATACTTTAATATCTAGGCCATTCTTTTTGCTTTCATATTCCATATTTTTAGAAATAGGAACTATATCACCATTTATAGTTACACTTTCTATTTTATTATTATCACTCTTTTTAACTGTAGCAGTCGTTTTCGTAGTTTTGGGGCAAGGGTCACTTGATATTTCAGAGCCTGATGCTATCCATCCACTAGAACTTTTAGGTGCTTTCTCTGCAATATGCCAATGTTTCTTTGAACCACTACCATGATATCCATAAGTTACTCCATTTGGACATTTTTTGATGCTTTTCTTTTTTAATGCTCCTGATGTTGCATATACTGAATCAAAGCTAAAAAGAATCAATAACAAAACAACAAATTTAAAAATTTTATTTTTCATATATCCTCCTACTACTAATGATTACTACAAAGAAAATATATTTAAATTGCTATAATCATTAAGACTTTATTTGAGTGTAGCATATATGAATTTATTTTTTACGCAAAAATTAAAATTATTTTATATAATGTTTTGCTCTCTTCAGTTAGAGGAGGCCAAATTGTGTTAAGCCCTTTAAATACGGGCCTTTTTATATTGGCATAAACCGTCATTTACCGTGGCTTTTTAGTATTTTGTACCTAAATTGTACCTAAAAAAGGCAGGAATTTTTCCTGACTATAATTTTCATATTATTTATTTATAAAATAATTCAAAAACAATAATTCTTGTGACTTAAATAATTTTTGTGGATTAATTGTTCTAACAATATCAGTTAATTTTTTTAGTTTAAAACAATTTCCATATATTTTCTTCGCCATATCAGATTCAGACATAGATATCATTATATCAACATTCTTATAATTGCTCATTTTCTTAACAAAGTCAACATGATCAAAATTATTATTAGTATATAATTCCTGTTTCTTATTAAGAATAAAATCCTCTGGTATATACGGCGGATCACAATACACAAAACTATTACTCATTTTGTTTTCTTTTTTCAGCTTTTTTAAAAATTTATCATATGGCATATTGTAAAAATAAACATTTTTAATTAACTTTGAAATAGCAAATAAATCATTTCCATTAACTACAAATTTTTCTTTTCTGCCAAATGGAACGTTGAAAAATCCTTTTTTGTTTTCCCTATAAACACCATTGAATCCTACTTTCATCAAAAAGTAGAAATATACTGATTTATCTTCTTTCATTTCATTAAACTTTTGACGTATTTCATAATACATTTTTTCTTTTTCAGTCATACTTACTTTAGTATTATAGATATTTGATAAATCAACCAAGGATTTTACTAAAGACTTTGGTTTGTTTTTTAAACATTTATAAAAGTCAATAATACTTTTATTAATATCATTAACATAGAAATTTTTATATTTTAAAATACTATTATTATTTAAGACATTTAACATTACAACTCCAGAGCCAAGAAATGGTTCAATATAATTTACTTTGTTTGTAGAAAAAGATTCTAACAATTCATTTAAAACTCTTTTTTTTGAACCTGCCCATCTTATTGGCGAACTCAATACCTCTTCTTTCATTATAATCCCCTTTTCCTTATTCTCCTTTTAACTCACTATATAAGCTTTCATACTCGTTTACATATTCTTCTATTAAATCATTATTTCTCTCTTCTATTATATCACGATAATTAGAATCATCTATTTTATATTTCAAAAAATTTTTAATAAATGGTTCTGTTGACTTATTTTGATTATATTTAATTAATTTATTTTTAATATCTAGGCTACCATAATTATCAACGGAAACAGGAATACAATTACCAATACACTTAGATAGAGGATCATTATCATTCAATAAGATAAAATGCTCAACTGGATATTGAATGTCAATATTTCCTTGTAACAACATAATTATATGACGAGCATGTTTTGTTGATGTATGATCAATAACTAATGACTTTAACGTTTCCCTAATATCTTCTGGAGTATGTTTTCTTAATCTGTTGTTCAAAAACTCTTTAATATTCTTTTTATAATCCTTATCTTCAAATAAAGCAGAACCAGTAGTTTTAAAATCATTACCATAAATTGCTGGGCTTGATTTTTTTATAGACATAATTTCTTGATGCATAAGAATAAATTTAAAAAATTTATGAATGAGAGTATAATTATTTTTAAATTTTCTAAGATTTCTATTATCAGAAATATGCAATAGAGGAATTAACACAACATCAAATTGTTTAAATTTAGCTTCTTCAAGTAATTTAAGATAGCCATCTAATACAGACAATGAAAAATTACCTGAATATATATCATTTAAGTATGAGGTAGAATGATTGTATACTGCTAAAGCGCATCTACATAAACCATTACTATGACTTGAATTTAAGCAAAAATTATCATAATACTTTTTTGCTGATTCTAAATCATTAATATTTTTAATCACTTTTTCAATATTTTTCTCTTTTTTATCTTTAAAATAAATATCATTAAAATTATCAAAATATCTTTGCGTATTAGAATCTTTTATCTCTTTAATAGTTTCATACCATCCTTCTTTATAATACTCGATTCCATGTTCAATATCTGTGCCTAAATATTTGAATAACTGACTTTTTAATATATCAATATTTTCTAATATCTTGCCTTTTGTATTTAAATTTACAAACATATTATGAGCATCAGTTTCAGCGCTTACAAACTTAATTTCTACAATAATTACATTTAGTAGTTTATCAAGTAGTAAAATAGGATCTATATTGTTTGATTCTATAGTTTTAGCAACTTTTTTATATTCTTTAACTTCCCTTCTGGAAGTATATCTGAATGGTATATCATTTTCATAAATAAATTCTAATATTCTACAATCATCGCTTGGAGCTCGTGTACCAATTTTTATCTTCTTACCGTCATTTAAAAACGAAAAATCATAATCTACTTTATAAACATTTTTTAGACAACAAAATATTAAAAAAGTACTAATCATTCTTTGCTGACCATCTATTAACTCTATATCTTTTTCTTCATTAGGAAGTGTCATAATATTTCCAATATAATACTTATCATTATTATATATATCTTTTATAAAAACTTCCATATTCTTATCTTCCCATGAATAGCCACGTTGATATAAAGGAACAACGATATCCTTATCTTGATTAAAATAATCTTTTAAAGAATAATCGTTTGCCTCCAACATTTGTGTATTAGCTTGTATTATTTCTTCCCCTATCATAAAAACACCTACTTACTACTAATTAAAACCTATTATTTGATATACTGAAGAATTTATCAAAGAATTCTAATAATTTATCGATAACCTTATTTTTCTTTTCTTGTCTATCATTATTAGGAGTAAACATACTCATTGGAGGAAGTATTGTTGATACTTCTGTACCATTAGTTTCTACTCTTCCCTGTTCGAATGATCTTTGAATAAAGTTATATGTTTCTTCTTTATTAAGATTTTCTTCAGCAATTATCTTATCTAATTCTTCTTTCTTTTTACTATTCATAAAAGATTCAAAATCAACATATATATTTGAATCTTGATCTAATGATTCAATGAATGCCATGATTAAATCTTTCTTATTTCTTAAATCTGGACTTGCCATGATTGTCTTTTGAATGGTTACAAGAATCTCTTTATCTTCCATGTTGCTATCATGGTATTTTTTAACTAATCCTAAGATATAATCGATATTAACTTCAATTGACTTAATTAACTCCATTTCAAATACTACATCTTCTGTAACATCTGTTTTTTCTTGCTTAGCTCTATTTCTGAATTCGTTATAAAGTTCAATATAAATACTATGATAATCTTGTTTATCTCTTTCATTAATTAATTCTTCATCTTTAAATTCATCAAATGAAGATAATATGTTAGTTACCTTTAATATTGCACCATATAATTTGATAAATTCTTTCTGTTCTGCTTCACTTTGCATTAATACTCCTGGTGCAAATTTAGAAGTCAATTTTTCTACTAATGATTTATATCCTTCAAATGTGTTTCCATTATCATCTTCATATCCATAGTAATAATCTTTATATGGTTTTAATAACACAACCCCGTGTGCATTCTCATCACCGAACTTAGCTAATGCTTCATTTAGTCTATCTTCTAAATTTCTAAATGAGACAATATTTCCATATGTTTTAACACTATTTAAGATTCTATTAGTTCTAGAGAAAGCTTGTATAAGGCCATGCCACTTAAGATTCTTATCAACCCATAGTGTATTTAATGTTTTAGCATCAAATCCAGTTAAGAACATGTTAGCAACTATTAGGATATCTATTTCTCTATTCTTCATTCTTAGAGATACATCTTTATAATAATTTTGAAATCTTTCTGATGAAGTATCATAACTTGTTCCAAACATATTGTTATAATCTTTAATTGCATTTTCTAAGAATGTTCTATCATCTGTGCTTAATGCCTCAGTTGATTCAGAGTTTTCATCTATAACTCCATCTTCTCCGTTTACACCATATGAATATATTAATGCGACTTTTAGACTACTATTTTTAAGAGCTAATTCTTTCTTGAACTCAGCATAGTATTCTTTAGCCATTTTTATGCTTGATACAGCGAATATTGAGTTGAAACCATTAATACTCTTCTTTGACTTTATTTCTTCAATATCACGCCTTTTAGCCACTGCTACAACGTTATCTAGAGTTGAACATACATAACTTTCTGACGTTTTAGTTTTAGTACTAAAATGATCTATTATATATTCAGTAATCATAGCAATTCTCATTTGGTTATCAAATAGTTTCTCTTCATCTATGTTATATACTTTTTCATCTTTAACATCATCACGAAGATCTACTCTTCCAACATATTCATATCTAAATGGTAATACATTCTTATCTGCTATAGCATTTACTATTGTATAAGTATGTAATCTTTCTCCGAATATTTGTTCTGTAGTTTCTGATATACCATTTATGGTTCTAGCATTTTCTGGGAATATTGGAGTACCTGTAAATCCAAATAAATAGTATTTATTAAACTTCTTAATAATAGCTTTATGCATATCTCCAAATTGGGATCTATGACATTCATCAAAGATAAATACCACATGCTTATTAAATACATCACTTTGTTCATTCTTTTTAATAAATTGAGATAGCTTTTGAATTGTAGTTATTATTATCTTAGCATTAGGATCATTTAGTTGTTCTTCTAATACTTTTGTTGATGTATTTGAATTAGCGGCTCCCTCTTTGAATCTATCGTATTCTTTCATTGTTTGATAGTCTAAGTCTTTTCTATCAACTACGAATAATACTTTATCAATAAAATCTAATTTACTTGCTAATTGAGAAGTTTTAAATGAAGTTAATGTTTTTCCTGATCCTGTTGTATGCCAAATATATCCGCCTGACTTTAATGATCCATAGAACTTATTGTTATATGCTATTGTAATTCTATTTAATATCTTTTCGGTTGCTACGATTTGGTAAGGACGCATTACTAATAAATCTTCTTCACTTGTAAATACACAATACTTAGTTAATACATTTAATAATGTATGCTTAGTAAAGAACGTTTTAGCAAAGTCAATTAGATCTGTAATACCATTATTCTTTTGATCTGCCCAATATGAAGTAAATTCGAATGAATTTGATTTCTTTTTCTTTTGATTATTTATATGAAACTCTCTTGTAGTATTAGAATAATATTTAGTTAATGTTCCATTTGAAATAATAAATATTTGAACGAAATTATATAGTCCTGAACCAGCCCAAAAAGAATCTCTTTGGTATCTTTCTATTTGATTAAATGCTTCTCTTAAGTCAATTCCTCTTTTCTTTAATTCAACATGAACTAAAGGAAGGCCATTAACCAAAATAGTAACATCATATCTATTATCAAAATTACCCTCATTATTAACATATTGATTCAACACTTGAAGACTATTATTATGAATATTATTTTTATCTATTAAATAAATATTTTTCTTTTCTCCTGAATCAAGAGTTATTTCTTGTTTATAGTCTTCTTGAATCAATCTTGTTTTTTCGATTATGTAATCATTTTTATTAGCTATTACTTTAGTGAAGAAACTATCCCATTCTCCATCAGTAAATTGATAATTATTAAGTTTTTCTAATTGTCTTCTTAAGTTAAGAATTAATTCATCTTCAGAGTTGATATTTAATCTTTCATATCCCTGTTCAACTAAAGTTTTAATTAATTCTTTTTCAAGAGCATCTTCACTTTGAAAAGATGTTGCTACTCTATTTAATCCTGTATATTCAGCTAATACAGTAGAATTATCATTTTCACTAATTAAACCTATACTACTCACTAACACTCAACTCCTCAAAACTTAATAATTTATTTCTATAATATTCATATTGTTGCCTTCTTAATTCAATTTCTGCAGGGATACCTACAGATATATCATTTATCAAAGTATTAAATTTATCTAAAATAATAGCTATTTTATCTTGTTCAGCCCTTGAAGGTAATGATATTTTCAATTTAGCTAAATCTTTTTGTGAAATAGTTGGAATTGAACCTAATCCTTTAATTCTCATAACTTCACTTTGAAAATAATTACTTCCCATAATATAAGCCAAATATGATGGATTACATTTCAATTCTTTTAATACCACTAATTGGGGATTTATTGTTGCCTTATGTGGAAGATTTTGTACTAATGCAACCTTACCAACTGTTGATCCAGTTTTACAAAAAATAATATCATTATTATCTATCATTATTTCAGGTGATTCTTTATATTTTTCCCAAGAGACATATGTTGGATCATCATAATTTAGATTATTATTTTTAATATTTCCAGGGCTTAATGAAATTGCACCGTCTTCCTTACTATCGACTAAATCATTTCTTGTATAACCCCTAAAGCCTATTCTTCCAACAATCTTGCAAACATCTCCTAATTCAACAACATTATTATCATTATTTATTATTTTTTCACGCCAAAACTCGTATTGACTCTTTCTCGCTTCTAGCTCCGCTTCTAGCTCCGCTTCTAGCTCTGCTTCTAGCTCGCCAAATTTATCAAGAATTCGCACTATTTCTTCTTGTACCTCAATCGGAGGAATAGGAATATTTAATTTCATATAATCTTTATTTGAAATATAGAATCTTGTTACACCTCTAACTGCTTTAAATAGGTTACATCTAAAAGGTTTTGAATTAAGATAGTAACTAATAAATGTTGTGTTAATTATATTCTTATATTCATCTTTTAATCTTAATCCAAATAGATGATCATCCATAAATATTCCATCTTGAATTTCATCTTCTATAACAGAAGCAATTGCACATTCATCAGGAACTTCAGATGCACTCGTTAGTAACAAATCACCTTGAATTAAAGTAGTCTGTTTCAAATTTTTGACTGTAGCATATGGTAATTTTGTAATATCAATTTTATTATTCTTATATGCATTCATATAATCAATGAATTGACAATTGCCTTCATCAGCCCATTTATTTGAAACGCCTGTCATCCCAGAAAATAATTCAAATACATCTTTTAGAGTTTTATATTCAACTCCATTTGGACATAGTTGATTTATTAAATTATTAATCTTACTCATGATAATCAACCTCAAGTTCTTTGATTATCTCTTCAAGTTCTTTTCTAATTTGTTGTTGTCTTGGCACAACTTCAGCAAGTTTTTTATTAACCTCTTCTATATCAATATTGTTATCATCAGTATTAGTTTTTAAATATGAATTAACAGATATATTATAATCATTATCTTTAACTTCATCATAAGTGGCTAAATACGATTTATTTTCAACTGATTTTCTATCTTTCAATAAACCTACAATATTATTAATATTTTCATCTGATAATTTATTTTTATTAGTATTTCTTATAAACTCTTCAGATGCATCAACAAATAAAATATTGTTATCAGATTTATTTTTCTTAAGTACTAATATACATGTTGCAATTGAAGTACCAAAGAATAAATCTGGAGGTAATTGGATAACTGTATCAACAAAGTTATTATCAATCATATACTGTCTTATTTTTTGCTCTGCTCCACCTCTATATAATACACCTGGGAACTCAACAATTGCAGCAGTACCTTTAGGGGATAGCCATGATAACATATGCATAGTAAATGCAAGATCAGCTTTTGATTCTGGAGCTAGTATTCCAGCTGGAGCAAATCTTTCATCATTTATTAAAATTGGATTAGATTTGCCTGCCCATTTAATTGAATATGGAGGATTAGATACAATTGCATCAAATGGTTCATCATTCCAATGAGCTGGATGTATTAGTGTATCTCCTCTTTCAATACTAAAATTATTGTAGTTAATATTATGTAGGAACATATTTATTCTAGCTAAATTGTAAGTTGTAAGATTTATCTCTTGACCAAAGAATCCCTCTCTTACATTTTCTTTTCCTAATATCTTAGCAAACTTTAAAAGCAATCCACCTGATCCACATGCAGGATCATAAACTTTATTAACTGAAGTTTTATCCATTATTACTATTCTTGCAAGTAATTCTCCAACTTCTTGAGGAGTAAAGAATTCTCCACCTGATTTACCTGCAGATGAGGCATACATTGTCATCAAGAACTCATATGCATCTCCGAATAAATCTATGTTATTATCTTCATAATCTCCAAAGTTTAAATCTCCAATTGCATTTAATAATTTAACAAGTTTTTCATTTCTTTCATCAACTGTGTTACCCAATTTATTATCAATAGTAAAATCATCGAATAAACCTTTAACATCATCTTCAGATGCAGATCCTCTTGCTGATGATTCTATATTATTAAATACATTTGAAATAACAACATTAAGATTTTCATTCTTATCTGCACCTTTTCTCATGTTGCAGAATAATTCACTTGGAAGAATAAAGAATCCTTTTTCATCAAGTATTTGTGATTTTCCAAGTAACGCTTCTTCATCAGAAATATTTCTATATTGAAAATCTGTAATACCTGCTTTTCTTTGATTCTTATTAACATAGTTTTCAATATTCTCTGATATAAATCTATAAAATAGTAATCCTAATACATATTGTTTAAAATCCCATCCATCTACTGAACCTCTTAATTCATTTGCTATTTTCCAAATAGTTTTATGAAGTTCTTCTCTTTCTCTATCCCTATTATTCATTTGTTACCTCCTAAATACTTCTCTCAATTAAAATTATATCATATTTTATTTCACTTTTTGTTATTTTTAGCTATAAAAGACACTAAAAAAGAATATTATCATAAATATTCTTTAAATCATAAACTCAATTGCTACTCCTGCATTATTAGGTATTTCATTATCATCAAAAACACCTCTCATATATTGCATAGAATTCTTCCATGAATTTAATTGAGATTCTGTAGTTCTACCAAAAAACTTTCTATATCTTTCATATATTTTATTAACAATCATATTTAAATTAACGTCATCAATAAATTCTGATTTAATTCCTTCATATACTAACATACTTCATTCACCTATATATTGATTATAACATATATTATTCACTAAATGTCTTATTCCAAATATCAAAAGCATCAAATTTTTTTATAACATCTCCCAACAGACCAATAAATAGTTCATTTACATTTGGATTATCTTTTAATTCTTTTAACTTATTTTCAATCATTTTTTCTTTCGATTTGTTATTATTTAAATGTTTCCTCGTTATATTCAAATATAAATAGTCTTCATATTTTTTTAATACTTTTTTTAATTCTTCAATGTTTTCAACCATATTTGCTGATAATAAAATTATTATTAAATATAAATCGTAGTAATCTTCAATATTCGAATAATCATTTAAAAAATATTTTATTGCATGAATTAATAACATTTCACAATATACAATATTTAGTTTAAATATATATTTTATATTTTCTAAACTTTCTTTATCATTTTGTATTTTAAACGCATATGTTTTTATAATGGAAGGATGTGTAAAATTACATAAATAATTATAAAAAGTTTTTAATTCTTTTTTGGCTGCTTCAGAATCTCTCTTATCTGAAATAAAATTTTTAAAAATTTTTTTGTGATTATCTGAAACTATTTTTCTTATATTCCCAGGTGTAGCTAATTTTCTATATTTTTCTTCATTTAATTCTAGCTTTCCCTTGCTTTTTAAATAATTAATAAATGCATCATCATTATAACTTTTATATCTTAAATATAATTGAGAATCTAATTCAATTGCAAGAGAAAACAATATGCTTTCAAAAGCACATCTTAATAGTGATAAAGAGTCAATAAAATTATTGCCGTATAATAATTTATAAGAATTATTAATTGAATCATACGTTGATTGCAATAATATTATACTTTCTCTTGGAATATCATTTGTACTAATATCTGCTATTTTTTTTACCATTTTTGTTATTTCTCTTTTAAATAATTCATTATAAACAATATATAATTTATTTTTTATTTCCATACAATCTCCTATTAATCAACATTGATTAAATTACCAACCATAGATACTGCTTCTAAGAATGGATATTTATCAAATTTATAACCACCTTTGATAAATATTTTTTTATAATTTATTAATACACTATCTATTAATTCTTTATCTTTTTCAACCTTAAAAATTTCACATAACCATTCATACAATTCTTTATTCTCATTTTGCATTTGTGACGTATTAAACAATTGCTTCAAAATATCTTCCCCTTTTCCATTAATAAAATCTTCATACATATAAATATCCTTTATTTTTAAGCAAATAGATAATGGTAAAAACACACATGATTCATCAATAAAACTATTAGGATGAAACTTATACTCATAATGAATGTATGGTAGAACAAGTCTATACATAGACATATATTTATTACACTCTCTATAAGAAAACAAATAATGTCTAAATAAAAACATTGTCATATCTTCAGGTAAATTTGTACTTTTATTTATACCTAAATAAGTTTGAGCATATTTTTCAATATTATCTGATTGTAATGTGATTACTGCATCATAAATTTTATTTAAATAACTATATCCATCAAATTCATTACCATAAAATTTTTTTATTGTTTTTGAAAGTTGATTATTGTTTGTTACTACCACTGAAGTTATATTTTTATTTATATAGAAATGCTTTATAGTCTCTATCATTTTTACAGCATAATCTGGTTTACATCTATCTAACTCATCAATTATAAGAAGAATTCTTTTATGTTTAGAAAGAACACTTAATAAATCAAATAAGGCTTTTTTCTTTTCTTCAATTGTATTTACTGATTCAGCTAATTTTGAAAATGTTTTCATTTCTTTTATATCATCTGACTTAATTATACCAAGTGAAGAAACTTCAATAAAATTAATCAATGATTTTTTTACTAACTCAAAAGTTTCTGAGCCATCAATAAATGTATCCGAATAATTAGGTAATGTATTTAATATATTAAATATTAATGATTCTAATGGATCATTATGATCATCATTTTCCCACGCATTATAGTAAACAATATAATATTTACTACGAAAATCATCTATAATTTGTTTTGATTTTTCATCAAGATTAGTAACAATAATAGAATTATTACGTAAATACATTAACTGCTTAATAAAAAATGTTTTACCACATCCCCAGCTTCCATCAACGGAAATCGTATAATTTTCTTGCATATTATTAACAAATTTCATAAAATTTATCAATTTATTATTTTTTTCTAGAATATCAAATGATATTGAGTTTTTAATATTTTCATCATTATCTTCTAATTCATATTTTTTCATAGTTACCTCCTAAAATTAAATTTCTTATATTGTTCTTTAATATCTTTTAGTATTTAATTATATTTTTATTAATTCATCATACATATCTTGCAATGATTTAAAACTATATACAAACACTGGTGGAACCTCCATTGAAGAGGAGTGATTAAATGCATTAATAATGTATTTATATAAATAATAATAATCATAAAGTTGAGAGTTAGGTATTTTTTCAATTAATTCTCCAACTTCTTTATAATTTGTTTTAACAATATCAAATGCTTTCTTTTCTAATAATCTTCTAATCTTAAGTCCAAATAATACTTTATATATTAAAAGATAGCAAACATCATCTTTAGGAGCAAGAACGATATTTCCAGAACGTGTCTTAACTTTAATGTCCAAATCAGAATAATTATTTGAAACATCACCAAAAATATCGCTTACATTCTCTAAATCACTATCAATTAAATTATAGTAGAATAGTTCATTAATACTATCATTTAACTCCTTTATAGTAACATTTCGCTTAATATGATCAATTGTTTCTGATATTTTATCATATAATGTTCCAATTTTTAATTTAACATTTGATATTTCTGCATTACTATTTTTTTCTAATAGAAGTTTTTCAATATTTATCTCATTTCTTAAAAGTGCGGAAAAAGCAACTAAAGAGTATTTATCTACCATTTTATCACTAATTTTTATAATAATGCCATAATCATATGGATTAATTAAAATTTTAGTCAATAATTCATATTTGTCATCAAATATTTTTATTTCATTTGTTCCTTTAATTTGATCCATCCAATATATTTTAAAATCACAATAGTTATTTTTTAATTCACTATATAAATCCAAAATATACATACTATGAGAGAAAATATCAATTGTGTCTATTGAAGTAATATTTTCTTCAATCAGCTTAGATATTATTGAAATAGAATCATGAACATAAATATCATCATAACTATCAAAGGGGTCATCAACAATTAAATGCACTTTCCCTTCTGAAACTTTTTGATGAACCAATATATCAAAATATAAAAATTTAAAGAAGTTTTGCTCAGATTTTGACATTTTATTGTATTCGACTTGAGTGTTAATTACCTTTAGTTTACCATCTTTTATTGTAACATCTATGTCCTCGTTTTTATAAACTGAATGTCTTTTTAATTTCTTTTTTACATAATTGATTAAATCAATATCGTCTTTTATTTTAAATTGAGCTATCTTATTTAGTATATTATCAACCTTCTTATGGTTTTCATTATATGAAATAATATCTTTCTTATCATATTTTTTACTTAAATGAAAAATAATCGAATCTTCAACATCATTATAAAATTTTTTTTCATATTCATCATATGAATCGCATAACAGTATTTCAATCATTAAATTTTTTAACGTAACATTTTTATTATCAAGATAAAACAGAATAGATAACTGTAATTCATTGTCTATTGAACCATTCTCAACACTTTCTCTTATTTTAATAAAACTTTCTTCAGTTAAAGTTGAATAGCACACTGGACATTCTTTATATTTTTCAGGAGTGTCAATTACTCTTTTTTGAATTTTATAAATGTCATAATCAGTTAATTCCATTATATTATCCGGTAAAATCCTAACATTATCTTTTTTTATTTTTTCAATTATTTTAAATATGTTTAACTCAATTTCTTTAGGTTTATACATATTCTGTAAATCATTTTCGTTATATTTTGGAGAATTGACATCTCCATCATAAGAAAATACATCTTCATTCAAATAATTGGTTATTCTATTAAATCCTTGAAAAGCAGTTTTAGTATTTACAAGACATAATTTTTTTAATTCATTTTTTATTGATAATTTTTCTTTATACTTATTAACTTCTGTATTATATTTATTAAACTCTTGGGCTAACGGCATTATTTCAAAAGAATTTATATCACCTTTATCTTCAATTACCATATCATTTAAAATATTATCGTTAAATAACAGAATTTTTTCTCCTAAAGTTTCATAATGCTTTTTTAAAGATAAAGAAATTTGTGTTTTTCCTATTTTATTAGGTCCAAAAAATATATTATGTTTATTTCTAACTGGCAAATTTACGTAATATCCATTTTCTAATTTTAAATTCACTAATACCACTTCCTTTACTACAAAAAAACGCCAATACAAAAACCATTTAAAAAATGACCTGTACTAGCGCCCTTTTCTTGAGAAAATTATAACATATTTTACCATGTTTTTAAAGAATAAATGGATTCTAATAGAAAAATTTCAATTTTGGGTATGTAAGTTGGTAGGTAAAATTAATTTCGATATTTTATTAAACCTCCCAATTGTCCATAAATACTTTGATGCAATAAAAAAATGAGAAGTTTGTGCTTCTCTTTCAGCTTGAAGAGCACATTTATGTTCATATTAGTACAATTAATGCACAAAAGTATTAATAATGATTAAAAAATGTTATTTTAGATGACCTCAACTACCATAAAAAGGACACTAGATTAAACTCAATTGAACTTTTTTGAACATAACTGTGCAGTAAATAATCTCAAATAAACAAAAATGGAGCCTTTCGGCTCCTTCAGGGGGTTTTGGTTGAATCACTTTCCATATTGTTCATGAAAAGTGTGCGGGTAATTATTGTACCTCGCATTTTAATCATAATAAAATTTTGATTAAAAGTCAATCTTTTTTCTTCTTTTAACCCTCTTTTATTGTACCAATTATTTCTTGCTTTAATTTTAGGTCTTCTGGTTCATTTTTAGTAGTTAAAAATTCTAATGAATCTTTCTTTGTTTGTAATAAAAGTTTATAATCTCTTTTTAGATTTGCTATTCTAAAGAACATATCTCCACTTTGTTTTGTACCAAATAGATCACCATGTCCTCTTAGTCTAAAATCTGCTTCACTTATTTCAAAACCATTATTAGTTTCTTCCATTACTTGTAGTCTTTCAACATCATTATTGCTTATTAAAATACATTTAGACTTAATATCACTTCTACCAACTCTACCTCTTAATTGATGAAGCGTTGATAAACCAAATCTAGAAGCATCAAAGATTACTATCATACTAGCATTAGGTACATCTACACCTACTTCTACAATGGTTGTACTTATTAGTATTTGAATTTTATTTTCTTTAAATTTTTGCATGATATTATCTTTTTCTGTCTGTTTTAATTTACCATGGACTAAGTCTACTTTAAATTCTTTACCAAAAGCGACATTCATCTTTTCTTTTAACTCTTGAACATTAGTTAAGTCAGGATTATCACTTTCTTCTATTAAAGGTGATATTACATATATTTGATGTCCTTCTTTTAATTCATCATACATTAGATGTAATACATCTTTTATTTCGTTATCACTTTTTACCAATGTTTCTACCGGTTTCCTACCACTAGGTAAAGTACTTATTGTTGATATATCCATATCACCATAGATTGTTAAAGCATATGTTCTAGGTATTGGTGTTGCAGACATATATAAGATATCTGGCATAATACCTTTATTTTTTAAGTTTGCTCTTTGTAATACTCCGAAACGATGTTGTTCGTCGGTAATAATTAAACCTAAGTTCTTATATACTACTTGTTCTTGGAATAATGCATGTGTTCCAATTATTATATCTATTTCTCCATTTTCTAATTCTTCATAGATTCTCGTTTTATCTTTCTTTGTTGTAGAACCCATTAATAATTCAATCTTTATATTAGTGTCTTTAAATATCTTCTTTGCTGTTTCATAATGTTGTGTTGCAAGTATTTCAGTTGGTACCATTAAGGCACTTTGATAACCTGCTAAAGAATTGGCATACATAGCTATTAAAGATACTATAGTCTTACCACTACCTACATCACCTTGTAATAATCTATTCATCATTCTAGGCTCTTTTAAATCATTTAATATCTCCTCTAATACAACTTCTTGATCTTTAGTTAGTTTATATGGAAGACTATTTATTAATTCATTTATCTTTTCTTTATTTATTTCTTTTGCTAAACCACTATTTAATTTCTTATTTTTTATCTTTAAATAGTTTATCTTAGTCATAAACATAAATAATTCTTCATATTTTAATCTATCTCTAGCTTCTTCTAGTTTATCTCTAGTAGATGGATTATGAACAATATTTAAGGCTGTTTTTTTATTTAAAAAGTTATACTTTTCTATTAAATATTTTGGTATATAATCAGTTACTACATTACCATAGTCCATAAGAGCATTATTAATAAAAGTTGCAATATTTTTACTAGTTAATCCACTAGTACCACGATATACACTTTCTATTTTTTCTTTATCTCCTACTAGACCTATTCTAATATCAGATGCTGTTAAGACATTTTTACTTTTTTCATATTTACCAAAAACAGTTACATTAGTACCTACAGTTAAATTATTCTTTAGGAATGCTCTATTAAATATAGATATTCCTACTATTTTTTTATCTGTTGTAACTAATCTAAAATTCATTTTATTTAAATTAGATTTTAATCTTATTAAAATTGGTGTGCTATCTATCTTACCATCTATTATTACTTTATCTTCTTCTTGAGCTTCATCTAAGTTGCTTCTTTTTATTACATCATAACGATAAGGATAATACATTACTAAATCATTTACTGAAAAGATATCTAGTTTATTTAGGAGCATTTTACTCTTAGAGCCTACTCCTTTTACTTTCTCTACGTCTATCATATTACACCTATCTCTTCCTTCGGTCATATTATATCAAAAAAAAACTTTTTTTGAAAGTTTTATTTTCTATTTATTATAATAATTAATATAGATAAAAGAAAAGTTCCTATAAATAAAAAGAAATTTTCTAAATCTAGTTTGCCTGTTATCAATATTATCACCACTATATTATATTAATTAAAAAATTATGTGTGTTTTTGTTAAAATTTTTGTTGACTTTTATCCCCTTTTTGATTATTATAGAAAGCACTAATTCAAATTATTTTTGAATTAGTTGCTAGTATCACACTAGCCAACCCCTTTTTATTCTTTTTATGGAAGTCGTTCCAGGGGGGCGACTTCTTTTTTGTGCAAAAAAAGAACTATTTTTTAGATAGTCTTTTCTTTTTATCTAAATTCTAGTTCTTTATTATAATCATATACTGGTTCTGCTTTTATAGTTTTAGTTGTATTATCTTCGAAAGTAACTACTATATTTTCTTCAGTCTCTTGGATGGATTGTACTTTTGAATTATTATATTTACTTAAATTTATTTTTGTATAATCTGAAATATAATATAAATAGTCATCATCGTTTAATATATATAATCCATAATCTGTATGATCAACAACATCTAGTCCATTATATGTATAAGCAATAACGTCCGTTTCTGTAACGTATACTTTTTTGGCAATTATATTTTTACCATTTTCATCTTTTAAATAATTCTTAACTATGGCCTTATCCGATACTACAAATAAATCATGACTAGAACCTGTTCCAAATAACCAATATCTTTCAAATGAAGATACATCTTTGCCCCAAACTGTTACTTTGCCAGCATTATCCTTTAGAGCTAATATGGCTCCACCGCAAGTAGTAGAATCAATTGTTCCATGTTCAAATATTGCCATTCTAGAAACATTACTACTAATTAATTCACTTTTATAATTTTTTGGAACCTTACCATAATCTAATTTAATTGAGTAAAGGTTACCATCACTTTTTAGGTAATATATGTCAAAACATCCACCACAGTTACAATTTACTCCTGCTTGAATAACGTTACTAATTGGAATATCGGTTTTAGCATTATCATCAGGATTATTATATTTAATTTTATCACTAGTAATAGTTACCATTTCGCTAAACTCTTTTGTATCAAAATTTAAATTCTTAAGAGGGTTTACTTCACCATATGAAATTATTCCATATTCGGCTACTGTTTCATCATCTTTACCTTTATATTCTTGAAGATTTTTATTTTGTTCAATTTTTTGTTTTCTAGTATCAGTTATATTCTCTTTTTCTTTATGATTGTTTTTAGGAATATCTTTATAAACAATATAAGAAACTAATCCTATTATACATACTATTAAAATTATTAGTAAAGCATAAAGACCTTTATTATTTTTTTCTTCCACTATATTCCTCCTTTCTTTTTTATTTATAATACAAAGCACTATTTTTTGGATAGTTCTTCGTAGTATACATATGTTTTTTCAGCATATTTTTTATTTTCTTCTAATAATTTTTTATTTGATTTATTATATCTTGTTTCTCTATTAAATATTTCTTCATACTTTGTAAAATCAGCTTTACTATCTAGTGTTAATTTATCATCTTTTGGATTATATCTAAAGATTGGGAAATAACCAGATGTTGTTGCTAATTTTTCTTCTTCAATAGAGTCTTTCATACCAGTTTTAATGCCATGTGCTATACAAGGGGCATAGGCTATTACTATTGATGGACCATCATGTTCTTCAGCTTCTTTAAAAGCTTGAATAACCTGATTATAATTAGCACCTAAAGAAACAGTTGCAACATAAACATTTGGATAAGTCATGGCGATTTTCGCTAAATCTTTCTTTTCTGTTATCTTACCACTACTTGCAAACTTAGCAATTGCACCTTTTCTTGTTGATTTAGATGATTGACCACCAGTATTAGAATATACTTCAGTATCAAGTACTAAAATATTAACATTATAATTAGATGCTAAAACATGGTCTATTCCACCAAAGCCTATATCATAAGCCCAACCATCTCCACCAATAATCCAAACTGATTTATCTTGAATATATTTTTTTAATGGTATTAAGTCTGGTAGATTATGATAATCTAGGTTTTCATAAACTTTATTAGATACTTCTTTGCTATAATTATTTAGATAGTCATTGACTAACTTCTTATTATTTTCAGTTAATCTATCTTTATTTTCTTTCATAATACACTTTATTTGGTTCTTCATCGTTTCGTCAGCAACTTTCATACCTAGACCAAACTCTGCATTATCTTCAAATAAAGAGTTTACCCAAGGTACTGTATAAGGTGTAGATGGTAAAGATGCTCCATAGATAGATGAACAACCAGTAGCATTTGCAATAATCATATTATCACCAAATAATTGAGTTAATAGTTTAATATATGGTGTTTCACCACAACCTGCACAAGCTCCACTAAATTCAAACTTAGGGGCTTTAAATTGACTATTTTTTATTGTTGTAAGAGGAGATACCTCTTTTTGTTTTACTTTATTAAATAAGTATTCTGCTTTCTTTATTTCTTTATCACATACTTCTTTTAATTCAATAGACTTTGTAGGACATACTTTAGTACATAATCCACAACTAGTACAATCAAGTTGGGAAATACCAATTGTATATTTATAATCATTTATTTTAGAATCTTTTAAGTCTTTCTTTACTTCTTCTGGCGCTTTATTTTCTTCATCTTTATCTAGTAAGAAAGGTCTTATTACAGCATGTGGGCAAACAAAGGAACATAGATTACACATCGCACATTTTTCACTGTTATAACATGGTGCTGTTGTAGAAATGTTTCTTTTTTCTTTCTTTGATGTACCTGATGCAAAAGTACCATCTTCTTTACCTATAAAATCACTTACTGTAATACTATCTACATCTAAATGATCTAGTTTAGAGAATAATGATTCATCTGAAGTTTCTTTTTCAAGATTACTAGATAGTGTATTAATATCTACTTCCTGATAGTTATTTAATGCCTCTTCTAAGGCCTTTAAATTGCTATTTACAACATCTTCACCTTTTCTAGTAAAGTTATCCCTAATTTGCTTTTCTATTAGTTCTTGAGCCTCTTTGATATCAATAAGGCCAGATATCTTTAAAATAATTATTTCCATAATCATACTAATCTTATTAGGTATGTTATTATTAGTACTTATTAAGTTAGCATCGATAGTATATAGTTTAATATTTTTATTTTTTAATAATTCTATATCTTCTTTAGTTAATACATCTTTTAAATCTTTACTAGTATTTAAGATAAATATACCATCATCTTTTATTTTATCTAACATCTTATATCTTTTTAAATAAGAGTCTTTTGTACAAACTAATAGTTCTGGATTACTTACATAATAAGTACTTCTTATTACTTCATCACTAAATCTTAAATGTGATTTAGTAACCCCTCCAGACTTTTTACTATCGTATTCAAAGTATCCTTGAACATACTTATCCGTAGATTTACCTATTATTTTTAAGATATCTTTAGCGGCTGTTACCATTCCATCAGATCCATATCCATAGAATAGTATTTCTTTAGATTTATTATCTATTTTAATATCTTCTTTTTCTAAACTTAGGTTTGTAAGATCGTCTTTAATACCAATTGTAAATCCATTAAAGTAGTCTTTATCTAAGAAGTGATAAACACTTGCTATATCCCCAGGTGTTGTATTTTTACTAGATAATCCATATCTTCCACCAATTATTTCTACTTCATATTCATTTAAAGCTTCGACAACATCTAAGTATAATGGTTCTCCTGTACTACCAGGTTCTTTAGTACGATCTAATACGGCAATCTTTTCAACTGATGCTGGTATCGCATTAATTAGATATTCTTTACTAAATGGTCGATATAGATGTACTTCTACTAAACCTACTTTTTCACCTTTATTTACTAAGTAATCAACAGTTTCTTTAATAGTTCCACAAACCGAACCCATAGCGATTATAATCTTAGTAGCTTTAGGATGACCATAGTAGTTAAATGGTTTTAAATTTGTACCTGCAATACCATTTATTTTTTCCATATAACTATCTACAATACTAGGTATATTTTTATATAATTTGTTACGTGATTCTACATTTTCAAAATAAATACTATCTCCTTGATTAGTACCTCTTGTTACAGGGTTATTAATATCAAGAGCCCTTTTTCTAAATTCATTTATTTTATTATAATTAACTAATTTTTTAATATCTTCCGTATCTAAAACATCTATTTTATCTAATTCATGACTAGTTCTAAAGCCATCAAAGAAATTTAAGAAAGGAAGACTTCCTTCAAAGGCAGATAAATAACTAACTGCTGTTAGATACATTACTTCTTGTACAGATGATGATGCCATCATACAAAAACCAGTTTGACGGGCTGCATAAATATCACTATGATCTCCCATAATTGATAAAGCATGAGTTGCTACTGTTCTTGCGGCTACATTAATAACACAAGGAAGACATTCTCCTGCTATTTTATACATGTTTGGTAACATCAAAAGAAGTCCTTGACTCGCTGTAAATGTTGATGTTAAAACACCCATTTGTAGTGAACCATGAACCATTCCTATTGCTCCTGCTTCACTTTGCATCTCTACAACTTTTACTTTTTCACCAAAGATATTTTTTCTATCTTCACTAGAATATTTATCCACTAATTCTGCCATTGTTGATGCTGGCGTAATTGGATATATACCTGCTACTTCTATAAAATTATAGGCAACACTACTACAGGCAGTATTACCATCCATAACTTCTTTTTTCATGTATTTCGCCTCTATTCTTGTACTATTATATAATAACATAAAAAAACATAAAATAAAAGACAAGCTTTTAACTTGTCTTAGAAATATTTACCTTTAGCAGGGAAATATAATATTGTTCTTGGATTTAATAGTTTCTTAACAAATGTTGAATATGATGAATATCCATAAGGTGCACTACCAAAATATAATCCTGTTGCTACTGAAAAGTGTAAGTGTGGTCCTGTTGTACACCTATCATATGATCTAGTAGATCCTCCACCAACTTTACCAATTTGTTCACCTTGTCTTACTACATCTCCAACTTTAACATTATAGCTTAATAAATGCATATAAACAGTTGTGTAATATACTCCATTAATATTATGGTGTAAATAAACTTGGTTTCCACCACAACTAGCTTTTTTAATAATAGCTGCAACTCTACCTGCTGCTGATGCTAATACTGGTTTACCTTCACCAGTTTGTAAATCAATACCGGTATGTAATTTATAAACATGTTGTGTTGGATGATATCTTTTACCAAATTCACTACCTACACGTCCAGATTTTAATGGCCTTTTAAATTCTGAACTAAATGGTATAGTTACACACTTATTAATATCTTCATTTTCTTTACATCCTTGTTTTTTATAGAAATTAATAAGTTGTTGTAATGCTTTTATTTCTTGATCAACACTTAAACTTTCATCTACAAGTGCTTTCATATCATCTTGTAAATCTTCTGCTGTCTCTTGTAATTTAACAGTTAAAGCATCTAATTCTTTTTGTTTATTATTTAAATCTTCAACTTTTTTCTCATTTGATGTAACCAAGTTTTTCATTTCATCAACTAGTTCTTGATTATAAGCTGTTATTTGTTCTACTACTGCATAACGATAAATAAAATCTGTATAATCTTGTGCTCCAAAAACATAATTTAAATAGAAACTTTCATTACTAGCGATTTGATAGAATTGCATTATTTCTTTTATTTCTTGTTTTTTCTTTTCTATCTTTTCTCCTAGTTCTTCTATCTCTTGTTCTGTTGTTTCAATGTCTTTTTCACACTTTTCAATATCTTTACCAGCTTGTGTTATTCTTGATTTTGTATTATTTATTTGTTGTTGTGTTTTATTCCTTTTACTATTAGCGGCATTTCTCTTTTTAATTAAAGTATTTAACTCATTGTCTAAATCTTTAAGAGTTTTAGCTTCTGTATTAACTGGTATTACGAACATTGAAAAACTAATAACTGCAATCATTATTATTCCAATTATTTTTTTCATACTTTTATATACCTCCTTACTGCTAATCCACTACCAAACATACCTACTATCATTCCAATTCCTACTAAAATTAGTGATGCAAAGTAGATGAATGGTTCTGGTTCTACTAACTTAATTAGTGTTGAAAATACTATACCTCCAAAATAATTATATATTGCTTTATATCCAAATATTGTTATTAGTATTGGTGTTATTGATCCAATAATTCCTAAAATAATTCCTTCAATTACAAATGGAAATTTTATTCTAAAATTACTTGCTCCAACTAATCTCATTATTGATATTTCTGTTCTTCTTGAGAAGACTGTTAATTTAATTGTATTAACAATTAAGAAAATAGTAACTACTGATAGTGCTACTGCTGCTATAACAGTTCCTTTTTCTACGGCATCAAATACGTTTACTAACTTTTCTACTACTCCTTCTCCATATTGAACACTATGTACTTTATTTATTGTTTTTATTTCATCTGCTGTATTTTTTATTTTTGTTATATCTTTTACTTTGACTTTATATGTATCACGAAGAGGATTCTCTCCTTCTCCCATACTTCCTAAAGCTTTTTCAAATTCTTCATTGGATTCAGACATCATTTCTTTAATAGCTTCTTTTGAAGTATAAACTACTTGATCTGAAATAACATTATCCATTGCTCTTATTTGTTCATCAATAAATGTTATTTCTTCTTGTTGAGCACTTGTATCAACAAAAACAACTATTGTTACATCCTTTTCTATTCCTTTTGTAAAATTATTTACGTTATCTGATACGATAATAGAGAATGCTACTATTATTAGGGTAATTGTAATACAAGTAATAGACGCGATTGATAAACTAAAATTACGATAAACGCTTTTAAAAGCATCTCTAATACATCTACCTAAGGTTCTAAATGCCTGCATGGTCGTACTTCCCCTCCTCGTAATCTTTATATATTCTACCGTCTCTTAAGACGATAACTCTCTTTTTCATTCTATTAACGATATCGGTGTCATGTGTAACCATTAAAATTGTTGTACCTAAGTTTTTATTTATTTCTTCTAGTACATCCATTATTTCTTTACTAATATTAGCATCTAAGTTACCTGTAGGCTCATCACAAATTAGTAATGTTGGATTATTAACAATTGCTCTTGCGATGGCAACTCTTTGTTGTTCTCCACCTGATAGTTTATCAGGGTATGTCTTTACTTTATGTTTTAATCCTACTAAATCTAATACTCTTATTACTTTCTTTCTAATACTAGCGCTATCTTGTCCTGTTACTTCTAAGGCAAAAGCTACATTTTCATAAACTGTTAGTTTTGGTAATAATTTATAATCTTGGAAAACTACTCCTATTTTTCTTCTTAATTTATATACTTTACTGTTTCTTAGTTTTGCAACATTAACTCCACCAAGAATTATTTCACCACTTGATGGTTTTTCTTCACGATAAAGCATTTTTATTAAGGTAGATTTTCCACTTCCACTACTACCAATAATGAAAACAAACTCTCCTTTATCGACAGTTAGGTCTAAATCATATACAGCATGAACACCATTAGGATATGTCTTACATACTTTTTTCATTTTAATCAATTCCATGATATACACCTACCTCTCTCGTTATAATATTATCATATTTTTTGTAATTTTTCTAGTTTTATTTACCGCCCTTTACTTCATAACTGTCTACCGCAACCATAAAGGCATTCTTATCTATTTTGTTAATTATACTCTTAAAAGCATAGTATTCCTTAGTTGGAAAGATAGTCATAATGGTCTTCGCTTTCTTATTATCTTTTCCTCCCTTAGTGTCAAATATAGTTGCACTATGGCCAAAATCTTTAATAATAGCTTCATTTATTTCATCAGCATGCTCTGAAATTATATATAGTGCTTTATCTTTAGATACACCTACCATAATCCTATCTGTTAGAATTTTAGCGATATAAAGGTAGATAACAGCGTATAAAACCATATTAAATCCAAAGAAGAATCCACCTATTAAGACTATTATGACATTCATAATGGTATTAGTTATTGATATTGATATGTGTTTATAATCATATAGTATTTTAGCGATAACATTAAATCCACCAGATGATAAACCGTTTTTATAGATTATACCATTAGATAATCCTGATAAAGCACCACCAAAGATACTTACTATTAATAAGTCATTAGTGTTTAACTTGATTAATTCTGGTACAAAACTCGTAAAATGAACCATAATTGGATAAACTATGGCAATATATATCATCGAGAATGAATAATCTACATCTAAAAAAATTAAACTAAGACTAGTTAGGATAATTGATAAAACAAAGATAACAATTGCAGGGTTTAAATTATATAAATCATTTAAGATAACCGCTACACCATTAGTACCTCCTGTTACTAAGTCAAAAGGTTGTAATAATAGGTTATAACTAACGGCGGCAATTAAAAGTGCAATTGTTAAATTAAAATAGCGGGGAACAAGTCTTTTATTTTCAATCCTTTCAAGTATATTCATTATTCGCCACCCCTTACTTCGTAAGCGTCAGTGACAACAAAGAAAGCATTTTTATCTATTTCTCTTATGCCTTCTTTAAATTTGAAATATTCTTTAGTTGGAATAACCGCGAATAAAACAGGATTCTTTTTATTAGTATATCCACCTTTAGCGTCAAATAATGTTATAGTATGTCCTAATTCTTCAAAAACAAACCTTGCAATTTCGTCTTGTTTCTCAGTAATAATATAAAATGCCTTACAATCAGAGATACCAAGTAAAACTCTATCTACTAGCATACTGACGATGGCAAGTGTTACTAGAGCATACATGAATTTTACCCAACCAAAGACAAATCCACCTATTAAGACAATGAATCCATCTGTTAAAATGGTTGCTCTACCCATGGAAACTTTTCCATATTTAGATACAATTTGGTTTAAAATATCCGTTCCTCCAGAGGTAAAACCAGCTTTAAATACTAATCCTGCACCCATACCAAAAAGGGCACCACCAAAAACTGCACTTAATAATTGATTATCAAGATCTAGTACTAATACGTTTCCAATATTAGCAGTTAATTTAACAAATAATGGTAATAGGAGTGATCCTACTACTGATTTTAAAGTTTGTTCTTTACCTAAGAAGATTAAACTCATCAATAACAAAATAATTGATGAAATTAAAATAACAAGGGCTGGATCAACATTTATAAATTTACGAACAATTATACTTATTCCTGATACTCCGCCATTAACAATATTACTTGGCAACAAGAATAAATTAAAAGCCAAGGATATTAAAAATAGCCCTGATATAAACATTAAATATCTTTTAATTTGTTTTTTATCCAATTTATTCTTTTTTACCTTTCCCATATTTAACTCCTTAAGTATCCTTCTATAAATAAGTCAATATCACCATCTAGTACTTTGTCGACATTACTAGTTTCAACATCTGTTCTGTGATCTTTAACCATTGAATACGGATGCATAACATAACTTCTTATTTGTGACCCAAATTCAATATTTTTATTATCTTCTTTCATTCCTTCTATTTTGGATTTATTCTTTTCTATTTCAATCATTGTCAATTTATTTCGTAAAATTTCCATAGCTTTTTCTTTATTTTGTAGTTGACTGCGTTCATTTTGACACGTTACAACAATTTTAAGTGGCAAATATGTTATTCTCACAGCACTATCTGCCGTGTTAACTGATTGACCACCAGCGCCACCACTACGATATACATCTATTTTTAAATCACTTTCTTTAATTTCAACATCAGTTTTATTTTCAAATTCAGGGATAATATCAACTGAAGCAAATGAAGTATGTCTTTTGTGGTTAGAATCAAATGGTGATAATCTAACTAAACGATGAACACCTTTTTCTGATTTTAGGTATCCATAGGCATAATCTCCTTCAACTGCTAGCGTTGCACTCTTTAGTCCGGCTTCCTCACCTTCTTGATATTCTAAAACATCAACACGATATCCTTTTTTCTCACACCATCTTAAATACATACGATAAAGCATCATTGCCCAATCACAAGCTTCAGTTCCACCAGCTCCAGAATGTATTTCAAGTGTACAATTTAATTCATCATATTCTCCTGATAATAATACTTTAAGTTCTAGTTTTTCAATTTTTTGCTGTAATTCTGAAACTTCTTCTAGCATAAGTTCATATACGTTTTCATCATACTCTATCTCTAGTAAGGAAACTGTTCCAATATTATCATTAATTTCATTTCTTAAATCTATTATTTCACTAGTTTCTTTTTTTAAATCACTACAACGTTTAACTATCTTATTAGCACCTTCACGATCATTCCAAATACTTGGGTCATTAATCTTGTCTTCAAGCATTTTCATTTCAATTATCTTTTGATCTGTGTCAAAGTGACCTCCATAGTTTATCTACATTTAACTTATTTTTTTCTAATGTTCTTTTTATTTCATTTAAATCCATATTACTCTCCTATATACTATCTCAATATAATTATAACTTATAATAAATAAAAACTCTAGATATTTTATCTAGAGTTTACATTAACTAATATACATTCAAAGTTGCAATAACCATATTATGATCAGTATATATATCAAAAGTAGTTACTACTTCTGAACTTACTATGTCAATATGTCCTTTAGGTTTTACTAGCACTGCATCACAATAACCTGCACTTCCCCACATATTATTTGTTGTCTTGTCATATCCTGCTATTTTAAATTGCATATCTGCCGGATCAATAAAGTATTGTTTAAATCTATCTAGTTGCGTATAATTCCAATCTGCTGTCATAATAATTGGATTAGGATCTTCTTTAACAATTTTTGCTAAGTCTTGGAAATGTTTTTCATTGCAGTTTCCTAACCCAAGATGGGAATTATAAAATGATATATCCACTCCGTTAATTGTATAGACTGCTTTATCATAGTATCTTAATTCCCCACAAGTTCTTAGTGTCCTAACCGTCTTTTCTTTATATGCTATCTTCGATACTACAGCATTAAGTGCCATACCACCTCCATTATTTGGCGGAAATGTACGGAATCCATATTTTAATTTTGTCTCTCTCATTATTTGATCAATTCTACTATATGATGCACCCTCTTGAATTCCAAGAATATCTATTTGTGATGGTTTAGATTGATTTAAGAAAGCAGTAACTTCTGATGTAGGAACTTCTTTTTGACGACTATCATATTTTTGACATTTTCTTGGATATATACCTGTTTGATTATAATAGCTTCCACAATAGAATCCTCCTAAGTTAAATGTTGCTACTCTAATTGTCTCTTTTTTAATTGCATTTTTAACACTTACTGTTGTCGTTGCTGTTTTACTTCCATCGCTAGTTGTTACTGTTATTGTTGCACTTCCTTGTTTTATTCCTTTTACTGTACATCCACTTGTAATAGTTGCAATACTTGTATCTGAACTAGTACAAGTATAATTTTTATTTGTTGCATTACTTGGACTTACTGTTACTGGCAATGTTTTAGTGCTTCCTACATCAACACTATAACTTGTAGTTCCAAATGATACCCCTGTTACTAAAACTGGATTTACTTTCATCGTTGCTTTAGCTGTTTTATTTCCATCTTGTGATGTTGCTGTTATAGTTACACTTCCAGCTTTTACTCCTTTTATGATACAAGAAGTATTTTTGGCTGCTGCTGTTGCTACGCCATTATCACTACTTGAACAACTTATTACTTGATTACTTGCATTACTTGGATTAAACTTAACCTTTAATTCTCCATCTGCTCCTACATTCATATAGTAACTCGTGTTTTCAAAACTAATACTTTTTACTGCTATTGGTAATACTTTAACTTCTGTAGTTGCTTTTTTATTACCATCAGCTGAATATGCTTCAATAGTTGTTGTACCTGCTTTTACTCCTTTTATAGTACATTTATTTCCACTATATGTTACTGTTGCTATACTTGTATTTTGACTCTTACATGTTATTGTTTTATTTGTTGCATTGGTTGGTGTTATTCCTACTACTGCTACAACTGTTTGATTTAATGATACTGAATAACTACTCTTTTCAAATTTTGCACTAGTTACTTTTACTACTGGTGCCTGTTTCTTACTTACTGTTACACTTGCTGTTGCTTTCTTACTTCCATCTTTTGTTGTTACTGTTATTACTGCACTTCCTGCTCCTACTCCTTTTACTACACATGCATTTCCACTTACTTTTGCTGTTGCTACTTTTTGATTATTACTTGCACAACTTATTCCTTTGTTCGTGGCATTACTTGGACTTATTGTCGTTGTTAAACTCTTACTATCTCCTACATAGACACTATCACTTGTTTTATCAAACTTAATACTTGTTACTTTTACTGTTGTGCTTGGTTTTTTACTTACTGTTACACTCGCTGTTGCCTTCTTATTTCCATCTTTTGTTGTTACTGTTATTACTGCACTTCCTGCTCCTACTCCTTTTACTGCACATGCATTTCCACTTACTTTTGCTGTTGCTACTTTTTGATTATTACTTGTACAACTTATTCCTTTGTTCGTGGCATTACTTGGGCTTATCGTTGTTGTTAAACTCCTACTTTCTCCTACATACATGCTTTCACTTGTTTTATCAAACTTAATACTTGTTACTTTTACTGTTGGTGCTGGTGGTTCTGGTTTATATACTCTTACTTTTATTGTATCTTTTTTAGAAGTATTATCTTCACTTGTTACTGTTATTGTTGCAACGCCTATCTTTATTCCTTTTACTTTTCCACCTTTTGTTACTGTTGCTATCTCAGAATCACTACTTTCATACTTTACCTTTTTATTTGTTGCATCACTTGGTTTTACTGTTACTGATAAATTCTTTGTTTTTCCTATGGCTAAATTAAAATCTTTAGTATTTATTCTTACACCTGTTACATTTACTTTTAATGGTTTAACATTTAAAGTATATTTAACTGTATTACTTCCCTTTAATACTAATGTTGTCTTACCACTCTTCTTTGCTCTTAATAAATTATTACCATCTACATCTGCTATGTTTTCATTCTCTGCATATATTTGATATCCTTCTAAACATTTATTATCTACATTAAATTTCAACTGGAGATTATTACCTTCTTTGATTGATATTGTTTTATCTGTTGTATTTAATAATTTAGGGCTTTCACATATTAGAACATTTACCTCTTCTACCTTGTCTTTCTTGCCTTCTTCTTTTCCTACTTCTATTATTAATGTATCTTCTCCACTTTCCTTGGCGATAATCTTAGTTTCTACTTCTTTTCCATACTGTATATCTTCACTAACTGTGAAATTACCATTTTTACTTCTAAACCTTACTACTGGATTAAATTCACTATTAGTATCTACTTTTACTTTTACTGTTTCGTTTTTACCAGTATATACTATATTATTATCAATTGTTGCTTCTACTTTTTGTACCTTATCAAACATTCCACTTGTCATTGCCACATACCCTATTGTAATTAAAACAATCGCACCAAATGCTAAAAGGAGACTTTGTTGACTACTAGAATATACTGGTTGTGATTGATTGTTATTATAATAAAAACCATCATTCATATTATCACCTACTTTACTTTATATTAATTATATCATTAAATAAAAAAAAAATATATATTTTATATATTTTCTAACTCATTTTATTCTTTTTCCATTCACTATTGGATTAATAGCTCTTTCTTTTATCTTAGGCAAATTTATTTCTTCTATCTCTTCTTTTTTAATAGTTTTAAAAGTTGTGAATAACGATTTAAAAGTATCCCAGTTGATAATAGAGTAAATATTCATTACTTCTTCCTCACTTAAACTCATTAAATCTTGATAGCTAATATAATGATATCCTAATGCTAGTTTAGTTATACTTGCTAATAAATCCATCATATAATTATCTTCTTTGGAGTGACATAATCTATTGATACTATCATTTATTATTACCACTCTTTTTGCAATATTAGAATCTGTGAATCCTATTTCATTTTGGCCTTGTTCATTCTTAAATGCTTGGGCATTTTCTAAAATATTATCTATATCTTGCTTGTTAATATTTTTAGTCCATCCAATGCTTGTTAAAATAATACCATCTAATCTATCTGCACATAGCGCTGGCCTCTCTATATCAATAATACTATTAGATTTAAAATTAATAATTGTTTCAGGATTAATATCATCTTCTTTTAAACATTCTAATAGTTTTTTATCCTTCTTTATTATCTCTTCAGTTAATTCCTCTGTGCTTTCTTGATAATAATAATCTTTATTCATATAATCAATTACGTGAGAAAAACAAGGTGTTGAAATGTCATGAAATAATCCTGTTATTGCTGTTTCTAAATCACCTGTTAATTTATAGGCTAAAAGTGCTGTTGTTAGTGAATGATCATATCTGGTTATTAGTTCACTAAAGTCATAAATATCTTTAGAAGCATAATCCATTCCACAAAAGTAACCTATACCTTTTAATCTTTGTAGAGATGGTACATCTAAATACTTAGTTAATTGTTTTGGCATTTTATGATAATCTAGTTTTTCTAAATAATATTTAAGCATTAAAAATCACTCCTGAAAGTGATTTTTATTTTAACATATTTAGTTGTTAGTATCAATTATCATTATAATATTTTTTAATATTACTTTTTATTGTCTCAATGTTTTCTTTATTAGTGTATACTTCAATGTTTATATCATCATAGATGATTATTACTTTATTATTAACATCTCTAATCATCTCTTTCATGATTTTCGTTGGTTGTAGTTCTATTTTTTCATCATAAATTCTATATGCATTCCCATTAATTGATTTTTTTATTACCATTTTTTTATATTTATTTGTTCTTGTTATTATATGTACATCTTTATCATTAGATTCTATATAGTTAATATTATATCCCAATAAAACCAAATCATTACTCATTTTAATTGTTTGTTCTTCTTTAGTATAATACTTCTCATTATTCTTATTAACAACTTCAAAATTTGATAAACTTGTTAAAAATAGACCACCACTTAATCCCAATGTAATTAAAGCGGCGAAGAAGATGATTGCTAATCTTCCTTTATTACATCTTGCATTAAAAATAAAAAGATATAATACTTTTAAAACAATATAATGTAAACATAAAATAGATATAGTTCCTGTTAATGCTCCAATAAACGTTAAACCTGTCTTAGCAAACCAAAATGTTCCTACTAACGCTGCTGCCCAAAATACTAAGGATGATATTACAAATATTCCAAATCCGAAGGCAAATATTTTAATGATAAATACTAAAATCTTACCTATAGCGCTTATAAAAGTATATTCCGAATTATCAGGATCCCTTATTATTATTTTAGGTTCTTTTTTACTAATATATTTTTTATCATCTTTAGTTGTCTCTTCTTTCTTATCATCTGGCTCTTTTTCAACTATAACATAGTAATCTAAATATCTTTTCTTAAATGTATTTAAAACAATCATTATACCTATAATAATGCAAACAATGGAATAGATAGATCCTAATACTTGAATAATTGGATTATATACTTTATAACTTAGAAATGAGAATAACTTTGCAAAAATACTTCCTAAACATGATCTTAAAATATTGGCAACTATAATTAGAAACAAAATAATTATTGCTTGTTCAAATAAACATTTTATTTTTTCTTTAAAACTCATGCTTATAAACATATTAATTGTTTTAGTAATATAATCTAAGAAATCATTAACATATTTATTAATATTATTCTTAGCTTTCTTGGTATCAGTTACTTCTCCAATATCATTATTTAACAAATCATCAATATTTAAATTAAACATCTTACATAGTTGAATCATTTTATCCATCTCAGGATAGGCTTGATTAGACTCCCATTTAGAAACTGACTGTCTTGATACATTCAATTTCTCTGCTAGTTCTTCTTGTGAAAGATTATGCATCTTTCTTATCTTTTTTAAATTATCACTTAAATTCATGATAATTCCTCCTTTCATGGCTAAATCATACCTAATAAACTAGTTGCACTCTACCAATTTTTAGATGCTTTTTGTCACTTTTCGGTTGCAATTTATAAATTTAGTCTTATTATATCAAAAAAATAGATTAAATGCTCTTTAATCTATTTATAAATACTTTCTAAATATATTCCGTGATTAATAACTATTGTATCACCAGGATAGTAATAGTTATTATCACTTGTATTATAGTAAGCTTTGATATTTTTAATTTTTGGTAACCTATAAATTGTTCCTTCTTTTAATAAATAACTTTTATTATTAACATTTAAATGCCAATAGTTGTAACCATTTTTATTTATTGGTTTTTTAGTGTTATTTAAGGTAAAATTAGATAAGAAGTCTATATCTAAGCCGTTGTTTACTAATACTAAGGCATTTTCTAAGTTTAATCCTTTATATAAGTAGTATGGTATTACACTTATATCTTCATATTCTAATTTTAATCCATTATTAATCTTATTAAAACCTTCACCATAGATAGCATTATCTTTAAATCCATAGATATTAGAGATACTAGATGTTGTATCTGTTGTTAATAGTGAATTAGCAAATAAATTATAGAAATAAGTACTAACTATATTATAGTATTCTACTTCTTCATTAATACTTTCAATCTTAACTACTTTAACTTTTACTAATTTATTATTTTTTAATTTATATACTTCATCACCAATAGTTAATTCTTTATTAGCATCAACATATCTCTTTTTATTAGCATCAAATAAAGAGTGACTATTTACAATCTTTAATTCAGTTTTATCACTAAATGTTATCTTTTTATAACTATTTGATTTCTTACCTTCTTCTATCCAAATTGGATATTCATAAGTAGTTTTACCACTTATGTGATTATAAACTAATAATAAATCACTATATGTTATATCTTCTATCTTTTTATCACCATTAATTGTCTTAATTAGTGTCCCTGCTACTAAACAGGTATTTTGAGTTGCACTACCTGATATTACTAAATCGCCTGTAACATTAAATACCCTTAATGTTCCATTACTAAAGGTATAACCGTTATTACCTTTTTGTACTGTTTGTCCACCCATAGTTATAGTTAAATCATCTGGCAAAGTATAATTATTATCAGCAGTTATGGTAGCTTGATATGTTGCTCCCCTATTAACGGTACTAGCACCATTAGAAGACATATTTTGTAGTCCTGATGAGTTAACATTAAATACCCATCTACACTCTAATTCATTTGATTTAGAAGCATGTCCTCTACTTGTTGTAGCATTATTTATTTCAGTTTGAGTTGCTGTATTATTAGATGAATCTTTTCCTACTACCACAAAGTAATAAGTTCCTGCTGATAGGCCTGTTACTGTAACATTAGTATCACCATTAGTTGTTACCGTTTTAGCTGGTGTACTAGTATTATTAGTATTATAAGCATAAACAGTGAACTGTGTTATAGTTGAATCATCCTCAGCATCCCAACTTACATCAACACTACCATTAGTATTATTAATAGTTGCTTGAACGTTGCTAATATATGGTGCATCATTATCAACAACCACATTAGTATCAACACTAATTTGAACTACACCTAACTGGCAGTTAGGAAGTCCTGTTGATTTTAACACCAAACTTACTGTTTCTATTTCATTAGGGAAATTACCATTTGGTTTCTTTTTAATATAGAATGTATATGTATCTTCACTATTAGCTGCGATAGTAAAATCTGACAATGTACCACCACTAGAATTACATATTATAAAGTTTTGAGTATTGGCGATTGTAACTCTAAATGTCTTGCTACTATCAAAAGTATTAATAACATCCATCGTAAAACTAGTTACTGTATTAGATCCTGTTAAGTCTCCTACTCTTGCACTAGTGATACTACCAAGTAAATTGCCAGTATTATTAGCATCAGTTTCTACATTAGTATCACCAGTTGCAGTATATGTATCATTAGGATCGCTTGGATGAAATATTAGTTTTAATTGTACTTGAACTGACTGTTTAGAAGGTATAGTATCACCATCTTCTATTCCAATAACTTCAACCTCACTAGTTGCTGTATTATTACCACTAACTGAAACAATACTAGGGTTAATATTAGTAGTTACATAAACATAATCTTCGACTGTATCATTTAAAATTGTAACTAAATATGTAATATAATATTCATCTGTTTGACCAGATATTGTTAAATCAAAATTTAAACTAGTTCCATCAGTTGTTGCTGGAGTATTTTCCGTAACGCTAAGGCTGTCTGCAACTGTAACACTGGTTATAGAAACAGTACCATAATTAGGTATATTAACGACACCTTGTAAAGTTAATAATTTACCATAATAAGCATATCCCATAGTCATAAAAGTGATTAGTCCCAAAACAACTAACCACAAAAATATACTTATATTAAGTTTTTTATTTTTTTTACCCGTTTTCATGATAAATCACTCTTTTTATGCTTTTCTCTTTTGTCTCTTAAAATATAAATCCATGCAATTTTATCATTAATTAGGATGAAGGCACTCTTATTTTCTTTTTTACTTTGATAATAATTGATTGGCATTCTAACCTCGCCATGAGCATCAATCAATTCTTCAAAGGAATTAACGTGAATAACATTTAATTTTGACACATCTGGCATAACATCAACATTAACAATAACATTATCATAATTATTAAGTATTTTCTTTAAAGTTAAATTATAGGCATTTAAACTCTTTTGATTTTGAATTAATTGTATCATTAAAACAATGCATGCTATTGCCCCAATACCACAAATAACTCCACAAACTTTATAAATAATATATTTAGTATCTTTTAATTTTACTATTTCACTAATATTGCTTGAAGTCTTACTTCCTTCATCTAATGAAATTGTCGCTTCAACTGCTAATTGACTAAGTGGAATGATTAAAGTTTCATTATTATCTAAGCTAATATTCTTAGTTATATTATCATTAGTAACACTTGATTGTGCTACTAAAACTACTTTTAATATTCCATTAGTCACTAAACCATATTGCTTTTTAAATTCATTTAGAATGGAATTATATTTATCATAATCAATCTTGATATTTTCGTTTATTGTAAAGTTATTTTTATCCTTTAAGTCAACACTCTTGGTCTCAGTTAAACGATATTCTTTAGACCAATAGTTTCCACCTTCGACGTTAACTTTATTAGCCTCAATTATTGTTTTAATATAATATCGATATTGGCCTGTAACTTTATCAGTATAATGAACTGTATATTTAAAATTAACATCAATATAGTCAATTAAACTTGTTATAATTGAGCGATTATTCTGAGTTAAATCACTTTTAGTTAGATATTTATTATCAAAAAAATTATTCTTTTTTAAATAAACTTTATAATCTATTTCAGTCTCTGGCTGATAATTTATTATATATATTTTTTTATCATTAAAACCTTTCCTAATTAAAGACACACTAAGGAATGTTAATCCCGCGATTAACAGAATAAAAAGTACATATCTAACAACTAGTTGCGATTTGTTTTCCACTCTTCATTCTCCTATCTATTTTTTACTTCATTAAACCAAACTGTAGGTAGGCCAATATAAGGTACTACATACTTTACTACTCCTAAAACATCTTCTTCTGGAATAAGGAATGCATCATTATCTTTATTAGCATCACCTTTAGTTTTAAATTTTATAGTATTATTACTATTATATTTTCCTACTACCCTATGCGTGACAATAAGAGTTTTATATTTGAATGCTAATATTTCTCCTACTTCAATATCTTTTGCTTTGCTCTTTTCATAGATAATTGCATCTCCTCTATCATAAGTTGGCTGCATTGAACCAGATGCAACAGCGATCATCTTATACTTAAATATGCCTGATACTAATATTGTTATAATCAGTAAAAAGATGATAATTGGAGCATATATAAACTTTCTACTAACTTTATTAATACTGTCTTTTTCTTTTTCAACATACTTAATACCATTTATAGTTGAAGCATATATTATATAAGGCATAAGTATGGCAATTACAGATTCCAAATATTCTCCTAAATCAGGATAAATTGGAAACATAAATGGATATAAATCAAGTAATAGTCTTAAAATCAAAACTGGTTTTAAACCAACTTTGTAAGTTAAATGACTATATAATAATTCTTTTGCTACAACTGGGCAGAAGTACACACAAAAGAATTTGAACACTTGTTCCATATTGTAAAAACTATAATACTTTATAGTTAATGCTAAACTAAATAGTATGTAGTATAATGTTAATAAGATCAGTAGAAAATTTTTATTTTTAGATCTATTAGCTACTATGTTTCTAATTATTTCAAATGATACTGCAGTTATTATTGCAGGATAAATATTTTTAATTATTCCTAATGGTGTATAAAGAAATGCTGTCCTATTAAATCCTAAGAAAAATCCTGCTAAATATACTGTCAAAACAACAGTCATTAGAATAATAATTATTGTCCTAATTGTATAATTATTAAGAGTTTTATTAGCTTTTTTAACTTTGTATTTTAAGTATAAAAATAATGCTACAACACTAAAGAAACCTAAATAAATAAAATTGGATATTGTTCTAAATGAACTAATCCAAAAATAATATAAGAAGGCAAAAACTACTAAGACAATTAAAACAATGGATATAGTTGTTTCATTCCTCTTCATAATTTTCGCCCTCTTTATATATTCTTTATTTTAATTATTCCAATTATTACGCTTGTTGATAATCTAATGAAACATTATATGTGATTTGTTGATCTGTTGCTGGTAAAACAGTGCTGTCATCAGGTTGAGTGTATTCTATTCTAACCTTTGCTTGTGCAGTGTCATCACTGCTATTTGCATCAGCTGCTTTAAGTAATAGTGATAAACTTCCAGTTGTTGTTGCATAGGCTGTTCCATTATAGTAGAAAGTCGCACTAAGGTAATTAGCTTGTTGAGCTGTTATACTACTAGTAATTGTTATTGTAGTTAAATTAGCATCAAATGTACCAGCATTTACTACATCAATAGTGAATTCATAAAAATCACCTGGCTTTGTTAATGTTACATTATAAGTCATAGATGTTGTTCCAATATTATGCGATGTAGCTGTTACACTATTTTGAGATTCAGTGTATGTACTATCATCAAAGTGAATATCCCATTTGGCTGCCTTTGCAGTAGCGGTACCATTAATAGTTAATGTTTGATTAAATACTGCGGCATAACCTACAGCCATAACTAATAATGCTGCTGCTAAAACTCCCATAATTACTGTTTGAAAATTTTTGTTTTTATCCATATCACAATGCACCTCCTATTATTAAGATAACACGAATAAAAAAAAATGTAAATATTTATTGTTGTATTTCCTTTATATTATTAACAGTTTATAACAAAAAATGCACTATTATTTAGTGCATTTTAAATATTTAATTGTTTATATCTTTTTGTTCCTTTTTTAATTAATAATATATAGAGAATTGCTGATAATAATATCATTGCTAACAAATGAATAAAGATTGCAGTTTTAATAGAACTTAACATTGATACCAATAATACCAACACTATACTAAATACAATAACTCCAATACCCAAAAATAATGATAATATAACGCTTAGACTTTGTTTAACAACTTCGGTATCGTTAGTATAATTTAATTTAGGATATTTTAAATTAATTATTAAACCAATAACAGCAGTTATAAAAATAATAAGCAAAATGATAGATAATAGAGCTATAAACACTAGTAATTTAGGTTTATAAAAAATAGTATATATGAGTAATGATATTAACATAAAAGGAAGTTCTATAATATAGCAGTATAATATTTTTGAATTAAATATGTCTTTAATACTAATTGGCAAACTTTTAGTAATATTAATAGTTTTTCCTTCAAAAGAAATAGATGAAGAACTAATAGTAGTAAACCCACCTAAAACAACTATTAAAAAGTAAAATAATAAATTTGATGAAATTCCTTTTATGCTATTAGTAAATAAACTTAGAACAGCCTCTTCTCCTTTTATAACTAAAATAAAAGTAATAATTATGATTAGTATTAATCCAAATAATGTATTCATCATATACACAGGAGAAAAAAGATACTTTTTGATTTCTTTAATAGCCAGTGAAATAACAGGTTTTTGAGATTTAATTTTTATTTCTTTGTTGTTAGTTGTTATACTCATATTTTTAGAACGAGACAAAATTTTAAAATAGTATAACGATAGCATAAATATGAATAATCCGAATGGTAATATGTTAACTAATATCAGTTTTATTGTCCCAATTAAAGTTGCGTTATTAATTAAACTCATATACAAACCAATTGGGTAATAATATTTTATAATTGCATCATGAAATTTAATCAACGTTGGAATTATACTTTCTGTCATACCATTATTATTAAAGCTATAATACAAAATGACCAAAAAGAAAGCAAGAGAGAAAACAGTTTGCATAATTTTATTTTTTTTCATTTTATTAAATAATACTTTAGCCATCAAACCTATTAAACAAGCAATTACTGTTGGTATTAAAGGTATTAATAATATCATTATTAATGATATTGGATAAAATGAAATACTAGGTTTTTCAATAAAACAATATACAATATAAGCAGGTAATATATACATCAAATTAAATATATATTGATATAAAACTAATTTAAATATTCTAACAAATAATATAGTTGTATTCTTAATTGGCAAAGATAATAATAAATCATTATCTTTAGAATCAAAAACTATAGTCATAGATTTATATATGCCTTCCATATATGTGAGTATCGTTGTAGCACCTAAGAAAATAGTTAAGGTAATATAAGTTAGATTGTGCGGTGCTAATATCTTTGCTAAGTTATAGGCATATATACCAATACAAAAGGAAACTATAAAGAACATCAAGAAAGGGACGGATATTTTAGATAATTTACTATTGCTCTTAGTTCTATATCTAAAAATATTCATATCTTGAGTTAAAATTGCTTTTAATAAGGAATACCATTTCATATTTATTCTCCTAACTCAAGAAATACTTTTTCTAAGGTGTTATCACCTTTAATATCCTTCATTTTACCAACTTTAATAATTCTACCTTTTTTGATAATAGCTACTCTATCACATAATTTTTCCGCAACATCAAGAATATGTGTAGAGAAAAAGATTGTTTTTTTCTCTTTAGCCATTTCTTTCATTATTTCTTTCATATCAAATACCGCTTTAGGATCTAATCCTACAAATGGTTCATCCATAATTAATATTTTAGGTTTATGTGAAAGTGCTGCAATCAAAACAACCTTTTGCTTCATACCATGGGAAAATGATGATATATCATCATTTAAATGACTATCCATTTCAAACATTTTAGCATATTTTAAAATATTTTTATTTCTTTCTTCTAAAGAAACATTATACATGTCACAGATAAAATTAATAAAATCAATAGCTTTCATGTTTTCATATAAATCAGGATTGTCTGGTACATAAGCCATATCCATTTTGCACGCTATTGGATCAGTTTTAATACTTTTACCATTAACTAGAATTTCACCAGAATCAAATTCTAAAATTCCTAAGATAGACTTAATCATTGTTGTTTTACCCGCTCCATTATGTCCAATAAAAGCAAATATTTCTCCAGAATCAACATTAAAACTAACTTCATCTAGAGCTTTTGTTTCTTTGTTATAACTTTTAGATACTTTTTTTATTTCTATCATTTTTATCACCAATATTATTTTATCACTAAAAAAGAACCATTTAAAGTTCTTAAATATTAGTATTGTTATCCTTAACTAATTCAAGTGTTCTTGCAAAAACTGGTGAATCTACAAATTTTGATTTATCAGACTCATACCAAACATCAAATACTGTTTCTGCACCATTATTAATTATTTCTTGTATTTTAGAAAAATTCATAACTATATTGTTTCCTTGATCATTAAGGCTTCTTTGCTCTCCTCTATCTTGATATACCTTAGCTTGGATATCTGCTTCTAATTTATCACATAAATAAGCAAATTTAGATTCTTTTGTGTCGTGTCTATCAAACTCTAATAATAAAGAGAATAATTCTTCTTTTCCGCCAATTTCGCCTAAGACATCCATCATAGCTTTGTGTTCTATTTTTTCTTTTTCTTCTTGTGTTACATTATCATATGGTGTAATATCACCAATTAATACTTCACCTATCTCATGGATAGCTAACATTTTTAATACCTTTTCCATATCAACATCTAAATTACATCCATATTTTAAACTTATTGCTAAAATAGATGTTCCATATACATGTTCTGCAATACTTTCTATTCTTTCATTAGTAACATTCCAGTGTTTGCTATCCCAACCACTTCTTATCTTGTATTTTAATTTAGTTGCTAACAAATAGAATCTTACAGAATCTTCTATTCTTTTATCCATTTCTTTGTCTATTTCTAAATCATCATAATTTTCATATCTTAAAACCATAAAACCCAACCTATTAGATTATTGCTTATTACAAGATATTATATATTTCTTGTTTAAAACCACTTTTTCTAATCCTTCCTTATAACGATTAATTGAGTTACCAAAAAATCCTTTTTGATAATCTAGCATCAAACAACAAATATCTACTTTTTCTAAATATAAGTTATCTTGATCTTCACTAGCGATTGTCCCCATATATTCTAGTATGTTATTACCTCTTGATGATACAAGCAAGGTAACATATGAGCCTATCAATTCTTTATACATAATTCACCTCAATTATCATTTTATCACAAAATAAAAAAGCATAAAATATTTTTATGCTTTTTTTATTCTTTATACTGGTGTATCAACCCATTCTGCTATTCTATATTGTTCGGTTGGAACTACAGAAATATAATCAGTATGTGAAATATGATCAGATTCGCAATCACCATTTGGAGCTAACCATTTTAAATATGGTTCTTTTCCTTCGCTACATACGCTTTGAGTATAATCTTTTAAATAAATTTTATATGATAATACACAATTAAACTCATTTTTATTAATTGCTTCTTCTCCAAATTCTTGTCTATAACAACCACCTAGTTCAGCTGCAAAGTTTGATACTTCAGTTTCATACGCTTTTTTACCCTCAGCTTCGCTTTTTACTACATCTCCATCAACAATTACTTTACCAGTTTTAAAGTATTCGGCTACATTACTGTTAAGGGTAGTTCTTACAGTTTCTAACTTTGTCTTTTCAAATAATATATCTTCATATTTTTCCTCAGAATTATTAACTAAGTTAGTTACTTCAGCATAATCATTGTTAACAATTACTACAGCACCATTATCTAAAGTATAGGTATTATCTACTTTCGTATATTTACCTTTTTTATCTCTAACTAATGTTGGATCTTTATAGATTTCATCAGTTAAATTTAATTCATATGTATTATCATCCTTTATTCTGAAATAATCTACACCATTTAATGATGAAAATTCTTGTATAGTAACTTGATTTGATGCTGGTGTTGGTGTTTTATCCTTTTTAAATAATTTTTGGCCAAATAACATATAAACCAATACTAAAGCCAATACAAGTATTAATACTAAAAGTAAAGGCAAACGACTCTTTGGCATTTTTACTGTTTCATCCTTTTTAATTTCAGTTGCAGGAGCACTTTCTACTACTGGTTCTGCTGCTACTGCAGGTCCTTCCACTACTGGTTCTGCTGCTACTGCAGGTCCTTCCACTACTGGTTCTGCTGCTACTACAGGTTCTTCCATTACTGGTTCTGTTACTACAGCAGGTTCTTCCATTACTGGTTCTGCTGCCACAGCAGGTTCTTCCATTACTGGTTCTGCTGCTACAACAGGTTCTTCTACTACTGGTTCTGTTACCTCTGGTACTATTTCTGGATCCATCAATGTATTATTTGTAGCTTCTCCTAAAGATACTGAGGGCTCTTCTACTACTTCATTTACTGATTCATTAATTTGAGGTTCAATATTTTCTTGTGTTACATCATTCATATTCTCTTGGTTATTATTTAAATTACCATTATCCATAAAACTCCTCCTTATTCTATGTTTAGTATATCGTATAAAATATATTTTTTCAATAAAGATTTTAATTTTTATTTTGATTTTACATATTTTTATATTCGAAAAAGGATAGAATTTCTATCCTTTATATTTTTTTATTAAGTTTTAATCTTTTATATCATTTATCACCACCTTTATTAAATGCACTCGCTCCATATTTTTTAATTTCTTCTAGTGTCACACTTTCATTGTTGTTAAAGGTGTTGATCATTTCTTCTTGGGTTTTAGTGCTATCATTATTTCTAAAAGCATCCATTAGTGCTCTTCTATCCATACCAATAGTTGCTTCGATTTTATTTTTCTCACGATAGGCTTTCACGATATAATTAGTACTTTCCCTAATTGCTAAAGTAAGACTACATGCTGCTGCTATTACAACAATAATTATTCCTATTAGAATATTTCTTCCATTATTACGTGTAATATTACACCAAGCATTTTTAAAAATATACATAAAATTTTCTCCTATTTTTTGTTTACATATTAATAATATATATTTATTCTTAAATAAAACTTAAATTATTTTTTTAATCCGCCTTTTGTAATATTTCTTTCTTGATATGATAATAATGCTTTATCAAATTCTTTTTCATCAAAATCCGGAAAACATGTTTCAGTAAAATATAATTCGGCATATGCTAAACTATATAGCATAAAATTGCTAATTCTTAATTCACCACTAGTTCTTATCATTAGATCTACTGGTGGTAAATCATTATATAAGTATTTATAAAAATTGTCTTGATTTAAGTCATTTAGATTAATTTTATTTTCTTTATAATCTTCTATTACTTTTTTACAGGCATCTACTATTTCAGTTTGTCCACCATAGTTTAAACAAACATTAAGTATTCCTCCAGTACATGATTTAGTTTTTTCTTCTAATCTTTTCATAACTTTTAATACTTTGTCACTTAATGGTTTTTCTCTTCCCGAAAAGATTACCTTAATATTATTTTTTAAAAAGAAATTAGAGTCACTCTTAAATCCTTCAACAAATAAATTCATTAGGTAATTTACTTCTTCTTCGTCTCTTTTAAAATTTTCTGTGGAAAAAGCAAATACACTTAAGTATTTAACTCCTTGATTAAGTATGTATAAGCCGGTTTTCTTTAATCTTTGATAACCAGCATAATGACCATCTGTTCTTTTTTTACCTTGTCTAGTAGCCCATCTTCCATTTCCATCCATAATTATAGCAACATGTGTTGGTATTTTTTCTTCCATAGGTATCACTCCTTTTTAAATATTATACTAAATTTGTACTTTTTTTAAATTATTTATTTAATTTTTCTTATTTTATAGTATAATTTATGAAGAAAAAGAAGTGGAGGTATAACTATGTTAGAAGATATTGAAAACTTAATTGAAGAAAAGAAATATCCTGAGATTAAAAAAATATTAAATGAAATGAATGAATATGATATTTCGGAAATATTAGAGGAACTTCCACCGAAGGAATTAGTTAAAATATTTAGATTATTAAATAAAGATATTGCCGCTGATGTATTCTCATACATGGATACTGATAAAGAGGCAATGATAATTGCATCACTTACTGAAAAAGAAGCTATCGATATCATCAATGATATGGCAGCTGATGATGCTACTGACTTAATGGATGAGATACCCGCTAATGTTGTTCATAGATTACTTAAGAAAGTTGATCCTGACACTAGGCGTGATATTAATCAATTATTAAAGTACCCAGATAATTCTGCAGGTAGTATTATGACTGTTGAATACTTAGATTTTAAAGATGATTTAACAATTAAAGAGGCTTTAAAAAAGATTAGACAAGAATATGACGATAAGGAAACAATTAATATTTGCTATGTTGTCGATAGTAGGAGGCAATTAATTGGAAAGGTTACTTTAAAAGATTTAGTAATAAATGCTGAAGATAGATTAATAAAAGATATTATGGATGATGATATTCATCCTGTTAATACTCTAATGGACCAAGAAGAAGTTGCAAGAATTATTCAGGACTATGATATTACTGCTGTTCCTGTTGTTGATTCTGAAAATAAATTAGTTGGTATCATTACTATCGATGATGTTGTTGATATTATTGAGGAAGAAGCTACAGAGGATATTGAAAAGATGGCAGCTATTACACCAACTGAAAAATCTTATTTAAAACTATCAGTATTTGATATTTGGAAAAGTAGAATCCCTTGGCTTTTATTACTTATGATTTCTGCGACTTTTACAGGTAAAATTATACAACATTACGAAAGTGCTCTATCAGCTTGTGTTATATTAACATCATTTATTCCAATGCTTATGGACTCTGGAGGTAATGCTGGTGGACAAGCATCTGTTACTGTTATACGTGGACTTTCATTAAATGATATTGAATTTAGTGATACATTTAAAGTTATGTGGAAAGAATTAAGAGCTTCTATTTTAATTGGTATAACTTTGGCAGCTGCTAACTTTGTGAAACTTTTATTAATTGATAAAGTAACAATGAGTGTAGCCTTAGTTGTCTGTAGCACATTAGTAATTGTTATTACAATTGCTAAGTTAATTGGTTGTACGCTTCCAATACTTGCTAAAAGAATAGGATTTGACCCTGCTGTTATGGCTAGTCCTTTTATTACAACTATTGTTGATGCTATTTCATTATTTGTTTATTTTCAAATTGCTGTTCATGTTTTAGCGATATAAAAAAAATAATCTTCAAGATTATTTTTTTTCAATATTTTGATATTCATCTTTTAAAATTGCTTTTAATCGCTTTTTTAGAGGAAATTCTTCATTAAGCAAATAAAACTGAGTTAATCCATAACTTGGATAGAAATTTCCTTCAATGATAACTGGTCCTTTGGGTGTAATTGCTACATCCCAACCAACATATCTTACTTGTGGTACAACTAAAGCTGCTTCTTTTACCATTTTTTCAGCTTCTTTAATAAATGGTAGTTTTGTTCCTTCAATCTTAGCATTAGTATCTGGATGTCTTTCATAAACTTCAAACATCTCATCAATGGCATCTGAAATCAAGTTTCCTTCCTCATCAATATTTACCATAACATCATTACTACTTATAACTGGATCATTACCAACATTTAAACGAAGCGTCCTTGTTACAGTGTATACTTTGCCATCTTTTACAACAGTAGAAAATCTAATATTATTAACCGCATTAGGATTGATTCGATCTAATTCTTTATGTTGAATAATTGTATCTTCTACTAAATACTGTTTATTTTCTTTTAACTCTTTATATAATTTATCTGGATTAGAAAAGTCTTTTATCTTACTGATTCCATGTCCTCCAAATTCATTAGTGACTTTGGCAAATACACTTTTCTTGCCTTTAATAAAGTTTTTAAATTCTTTTAGAGATGTTTCTCTTAAATCAATATAATCTCTTCCAATATATTTTTTAAAAGTTTTATTAAATAATACCTTATCTAAGAATACTTCCCTATATTTCTCATCATCCATGTAATAAACAAATCTTTTATACTCTTTTTTAGTAATACAATCAGCTTTTTCTTTTTTGGTTAAATTGATATAATTACATTTACGATAGTCAGGAAAGGAAATTGGATAAATTATCATATTTATTATTAAATCAATAACAATATAAAGTGTTGATTTTTTAGGATTTTTCTTTTTTACAATCTTTACTGTTGTACTAAATCCATCTAATATTTCCTTTAATCTTTTCATATTTAAACTCCTACTTTTCTGTTAAAAGTTTGTTGAAATTTTTATATGCTTTTTCTTCTAAATTAAGATTTAACTTGTCTAGTTTCTTTTTATCTTTAACTATTATGTTAAAAAGATATTTTAAAAATTCTGGATTTCTAACAAGTATTGGTCCTTCAACATAAGTCCCAATAAAATTATTTACTCTAATACTTTGATTATCCCATAAAGGATTTTCATTATTTTCTAAAACATAATTATGATTTTCGTAACCTAAAATAGGTTTCTTTAAGAAATCTGTTTCATATACTACATCTTTTCTTATTCTTTTAACAAACTTTGAATTATAATCAAATATATTTAGTCCTTTGATAGTAGTATTGCCATTAACTAATTCTTTTCCAAACATATCTAAGGCATTACCTGTAATTAAGAATGTTTTGTTATTCTTGATTGCTTTTTTGATATCATCTTTATATTTTTTTAAATCTTCTATGGCAATTTTTTGATATTCTTCAATTCCTGAACCAATGTAAACTAAATCATATTTTGAAAAATCCATTTCATCATTGACTGTAGGATAAACAACTTCTACTTTTTCACCAATTTGATGTAATTTTCTTACTAACATTTTTATGTTTCCATCATTACCATATAAATTTAATAAATCACTATATAAATGGGCAATTACCATATATTCTCACCTTTTTCTTTTAATACTTTTTTAAAATACTTTTCCATATCGAAATAGAAAAGGCAATATATTTCATTATTACATTTTTTTAAAACATCATAAGCTTGTTGATAATCATAAACAGTTTCTACTTTTTTCATATCTATTCCTTCTAAACTTAGTCTAACTGCTAGATCATAGCAATACTTACCAAATAGAATTATTTTATCAGTTTTTACTTTATTTAATAGACTAAAATCAATGTCATACAACCAAGAAATATCTTTATCATCATATCTTCCACTAATTCTAGTAAAGCCAATTGCTATTGTTTTTTTTCCTTTCAATCTAGATACATAGTTTAGTGATTGATTATAAGAAATTGGAGTTTCATTTTTAGATAATAAGATTACTCCTTTGTTCTTTCCAATAGAAAATTCCTCGAATCTCTTGGTCTCTAAGTTTAGATTATTTAATGCTTCACTTACCTTTTCTTTTTCTATTCCTATTTCTCTAGCAACCGTGTAAGATGCCGCAAGATTATAAGCATTATAAATAGCATCATTAGGCATTGAGATAGTTTGATTTTCCATGATTATTGATTTGTCTTCCATATTTGCTTCATATTTAGGAATCTCTCTTTTAAAATTACATTTTGAATTTAAACACTTATACATTCCAAAATTACCATAGTTGAAATATTCATATTCTAATTTAGAATTACATTTAGGACAATATGTTACATCAACTTTGTCTTTATAATCTAAACTAGAGTATTTGTTCTTAGATAGTCCAAAATAAGTGATTTCATTCTTTTTATTTAAAGAAAATTTACTAGATAAAGGATTATCTGCATTTAAAATTAGATGCGTTTTCTCTTTTATTTCTTTATTTATATCATCAAATACTAATCCAAAATGTCCATTACGTGCTAATTGATCTCTTGATAGATTAGCAATAACAAAATAACTTGGGGTTATATAAGGTAATATTTTTTTTACGTATCTTTCATCTATTTCTACAACCAAAGCATCAACTTTGCTTTTTCCAGTTATAGTACTGCTATCTAAAATAGCTGATACTACTCCATAAGAAAGATTAGAACCTTTAGAATTAGTTCCTACTTTATAACCATTTTGTCTTAAGATATCAGATATAATCCCAGTTATTGAAGTTTTGCCAACTGTTCCTGTTACAAATACTGTTATTTTAGGCATTTCAAACTTTTTTAAAATATTTTTATCTAACTTTAGAGCAATCTCTCCAGGTAAAGAGGTTCCTCTACCAGATTTTTTTAAGATAAATTGTACAAATTTACATATTGCTTTTACTAACATGTTAACACCACCATTTTAATTATAATATTTCTATATTTTTATTGTCAATCTAGACTAATTACTTAATTTCTTTATGTTCTTTTTTCCATTTTTTTATTGCTTCTAATCGTTCTTTAAATCTAATTTCATTACCTAAAGTATTAGGATTATAATATGTTTTTCCAATTAACGATGGTGGTAAACATTCCATCGTCGTTAATTTTGATTCTGTATCATGGGCATATTGATAACCTTTACCATATCCTAAATTTTTCATTAATTTAGTTTCGGCATTACGAATAACAAGAGGAACTGGCTCATTTAACATATTTCTAGCATCATTGCTTGCTAAGTGATAGGCCACATCACAAGAATTGGATTTTGGCGCTAATGACATATAAATAACCGCTTCTGTTAAATGGACATTACACTCTGGAACACCAATAAAGTGACAAGCATGATAAACATTAATTGCTACATTTAAAGCATTAGTATCAGCAAGCCCAATATCTTCACTTGCAAACCTTGTTATTCTTCTCGCAATATAAATAGGATCTTCGCCTGCTTCTAACATACGTGCAAGCCAGTAAACTGCAGCATCTGGGTCACTATTTCGCATTGATTTATGAAGCGCTGAAATTATATTATAATGTTCTTCTCCATTTTTATCGTAAAGAAAAGTTTTTTTAGTTAAACATTCTTCAATTATATCTTTAGTGATGTTAATAGCACCTTTTTTATCAACCTCACCATTTATTACTAACATATCTAGAGTTGCTAAAGCACTTCTTGCATCACCATTTGCAAAGTCTGCTATTAATTGTAGATCCTCATCTTTTATTTTTACTTTTTCATTACCAAATCCTCTAGGGTCAGTAAGTGTTCTTTTTAAAAGGATTAAGATATCATCACTAGATAGTTCTTTTAAAACAAATACTCGGCATCTAGATAGTAGGGCGTTATTTACTTCAAAAGAAGGATTTTCGGTAGTTGCACCAATTAAAACAATTGAGCCCTTTTCTACAAATGGTAAGAAGGCATCTTGTTGGGCTTTGTTAAAACGATGTATTTCATCGACAAAGACAATGGTTTTAATACCAATCTTTTTATTATTATCCGCTTCTTCCATAACTTTTTTTATTTCTTTAATACCTGAGGTAACTGCAGAAAAAGTGATGAATTCGGATTTTGTTTGAGTAGCGATAATTCTGGCAAGAGTTGTCTTACCTACTCCAGGAGGCCCCCAAAATATCATTGAAGATAGATTGTCGCTTTCAATAATTCTTCTTAATATTTTACCTTCGCCAACTAAATGCTTTTGACCAACAAATTCATCCATTGTTCTAGGTCTCATACGAGATGCTAAAGGTTCTATTTTATTATTTTCAAATATTGTACTTTGTTCCATAATATCACCATTTTATGAGTTCTTTTCTTATTTTATTATACCTATATTTTCACTGTATTTCAAATAAAAACCTCATATTTCTATGAGGGTTTTCTATTATCTTTGTTGAGGTCTTTCAATTCCACCAAATAATTTTTTCATTTTATCACCTATCAAAATTATTTCATAAAAATCTTTTCTTTTAAGCATTTTTGATATACAATTTTTTTAGAAAGGAAGGAAAGAAATGAAAAGAATAGGTAACTCATTTAAGGGTATTATTGGAGGAGTTGTTTTAATATTACTTGGTATTGTTCTATTATGGTGGAATGAAGGTAATAATGTTCGAAACTTAAAGACAACAGCAGAAATGGATAAAAGTTATGTTGATGTAAAAAGCGATTCTCTTAATCCTAATAATGAAGGTAAGTTAGTCGCAACATATGGAAAATTAATCAATGAAAAAGAATTAAAAGATACTGTATTTAATGTAGTTGTTAAAACTCCTGTTTTAAAAAGAGTTGTAGAAGTATATCAATGGGAAGAAGAAAGTAGCACTGATGAAGATGGTGTTACTACATATTCTTATAAAAAAGAATGGTCAAGTACATTAATTAATTCTAACGATTTCCATCAATCTGGTCATGATAATCCAAAAATTATGCCTTATGAAAATGAAGTATATACTTCAGATGATGTAAAAGTTGGAGCTTTCACACTATCTTCTAATCAAGTAAATATGTTAAGCACTAAAGCTAACTACACAAACTTTAATAAAGAAGAAACTGATAAGTTAAATCTAAATATCATTAATAATTATTTAATCTCATCTAAAGATTATAATAATCCTCAAGTTGGTGATTATAGAATATCATTTGTTTATAATAATTCTACTGATGTTAGTGTTTTAGCAGTTCAAAGTGGTGAAACTTTTGTTGATTTCGTTTCTAAAGCTGGCAAAACAGTTAATAGAGTTATGGATGGTGTACATTCTGGTTCTGAAATGATTAACGTTATCAAGAAAGAAAACAAAATTATTAAATGGGTTTTAAGAATTGGTGGAATACTTGCTTGTGTATTAGGATTCGCTACAATATTTAAGCCATTAAGTGCTATTACAAGTTATGTACCAATACTTGGTAGTATCGTAGGATCTGCTGTTGGACTTATATCATTAGTTCTAGGTTTATGCTTAAGCTTTGTAATTATTGCTATTGCTTGGGTTAGATTTAGACCAGTACTTGGTATTAGCTTATTAGTAATCGCTATAGCTTTAGGTGTATTCCTAATTATGAGAGGCAAGAAAACAGAAGCTCCTAAAACTGAAACTACAACTCAAGAATAAAAAAGAGGTAAACACCTCTTTTTTTATTCTACATTAACACCTTTATTAAAGATTTTTTTACATATTATATTCATTATACCAATTATTAACATATATAATACTATTGCTAAAATAACTAATAATTTAAAAGCTTTAGCATCTAATAAAACAGTATTTTTAAATAAATCCATAATATTACTATTAAATAACCCTGATATAAAAGTTAGAAGCAATACCATACTTTGTGCTACAAGATACGCTATAAAGCCAAATAGAACTGAGAAAGCTATCTTATTGTTATTCTGTTTATGTCCTAAAATTATTCCTAAAAAACCACACTGGATAGCATTAAATATCTCTAAAAATATAACTGCTAACATACTTATAATAAATAACCAAGTATTAAATTCTAAACCTGTTGTTATTTTATTAATTAATTCTTTTACTACTAGCCATCTTTCTTGTGTATAGTACGCAATAAAAATACTAAGTATTATTATTCCAAACCCAATTACAAAAAAGATTAAGGCTTGAATAAATTTAGAATCATAAATATTATTCTTGGTAACTGGTAATGTATGTGTTAGATATGATTCATCTTTATAAATGGAATCTCTAAATCTAACCCAACTCCTCATTAAAGTATTTATTAAAATATTTGCAACCATAGCAAATAAACAACCAACACTTATTTGACTTATTATTTTAACTATAACAGTCTGTTCAATAGAGAATAGTATTCTAGTAGTTATAGCAAAGAATATTGATAATATATAGAATACACTCATATTTCTAATCATGTATTTTAAATCATATTTTAATAATTTATTTAACATTTGAACATCCTCCTAAAGATTTCATCAATTGAAGCATTTTCTTTATTTCTAAGTTTATCAGCATCACTTTGTAATACTATTTCCCCTTTATCAATAAATACTACCTCATCTAGGATTCTTTCTATGTCAGATATTAAATGAGTAGAAATAATAACACTGGCGTTTTCATTAAAGTTAGAAAGAATTGTATCCAAAATATAATCTCTTGTAGCAGGATCAACACCACCTAATGGTTCATCTAAGATATATAAGTCTGCATTCCTAGACATTACAAGTACTAACTGTAACTTCTCTTGCATTCCTTTACTCATTTTAGATAATTTCTGATTGATATCTAAGTCTAAATCTTTAAGTAATTTCTCTGCTTTGTCAGAATCAAAATCTTCATAGAAATCTTTAAAATAATTAATTACTTCATATACTTTCATTTGTTTATTTAAATAAGTTCTTTCTGGCAAGTAAGAAATAACTTTTTTCGATTCTACTCCAACTTTACTACCTTTAACTAATATTTCACCAGTATTTGGTGTAAGTAAATCATTTATTAATTTAATTAAAGTGGTTTTGCCTGCTCCATTTTTACCTAATAATCCAACTATTTTACCATTAGGAATAGTTAGATTAATATCTTTAAGTATTTCTTTTTTATCAAATGACTTACTTATGTTTTTAATTTCTAATAATTCCATATTATTCACTTATCCCCTCTAAATATTTGATTGAATCTGCTTTACCTAATCCTATTTTTTTCATACCCATAAAATAACTTTTGGCTAATGTCATAGCATACTCATCTTTTAGTTTTTCAATTGTTTTTTTATCTTTAGTAACATACTTGCCATTTGTTCTTTCTGTATATATTAGTTTCATGTTTTCAAGTTCTACTAAAGCTTTTTGCATTGTATTAGGATTTACTTTAAAAGTCGCTGCAAACTCTCTAACAGATGGTAATTTTTCACCTGATTTAAATGTACCTGAAATTAGGTAAATCTTTAAATATTCTAATAACTGAATATATATTGGAATATTATTATCAAATGTAAATTCCATAATTCCACCTCTCTGTATTACTTGCTTAATACAATAATATTGTATGTCTATTATAGTTATATGTCAATACATTATAAAAAGTGGATTAAAATCCACTTTTATTTTCTTTAAATATTTTATGCTTTAGTTTTATATATTTTTTTATATATTTCTATAATAGCCAAAACTAATAGTGCAATCGCAAATAAATGAAATAAGTGTGTATATGGAATAGGACATACTCGTAAGAATTTCGCTAACATTGGTATTTCCATAACTAATACTTGCAATACCATTGATGCTATTACTCCAAATATAATTAATAAATTGCTTTTTATTGGTATAGAAAAAGCAGAATTATGTTCACTTCTACAATTAAATACATGAATATTTTGAACAAAAACCATCAAAGTCATGATATATGATCTTGCCAACAATATATCTATATTTTTTACTTTTAATAAATAGTACCATACAATAAACACAATTAATCCAATTATAATATTTGAAATAATAATTTCTTTTAATAATTCTTTGTTAAAAATTGATTCTTGAGGATCACGAGGCTTTTCTTTTAATATGCCTGCTTCTGCTTTTTCAAAAGATAATGCAAAATCTTGTATTCCATCAGTTACAATATTTAACCATAAGAGTTGAATCGCAACAAGAGGCATTGGTAAGTTTAATGCTATTGATAAACAGAAAAACATAACTTCTGCTAAACCACATGATATTAAAAACAAAATTATTTTACGAATATTAGCATAAGCTACTCTTCCTTCTTCAATTCCACTTACAATTGTTTTAAAATTATCATCAGCTATTATCATATCAGCGGTTTCTCTTGCAATATCTGTGCCACTTCCCATTGCAATTCCTATGTTAGCGGCTTTCAATGCAGGGGCATCATTTACACCATCACCTGTTACTGCCACAAATTCTCCTTGTCGTTTTAATGATTCAACTATTTTTAATTTTTGTAATGGGGCCACCCTTGCAAATATAGTTTTATGTTTAATGAAATCATCAAAATTTTTCTTTCCTTTTTCAAATTCTTCATCTACTTCTGATCCTGTGGTAACATCATTTATATCATCTGCTAAGTTCAAGTCTTTAGCAATAGAGAAAGCTGTTAATGGATGATCTCCAGTAATCATCAAAACTTTAATACCTGCTTGATGGCATTCTTTGATTGAAGCAATAGCTTCTTTTCTAATTGGATCTATAAAACCAACCATTCCCATAAAGGTAAGGTTTTTAATATCACTTGTTTCATATTTTTCTTGTTTTTTTACTTTCCCATTAGCAAGGGCAATTACACGATAACCCTCACTTGCTAATCGTTCATTTTGATCTTCTAAAATTTTTGAATTAATTTTATCATCTACTAAGTTTATATTTTTACAAAATGATTTTACAGCTTCTAATGAGCCTTTTATAGTGCAGTATGTTTCCCCATCTTTTTCATAGAAAACGGCAGAATACTTATTTTCAGATTCATATGGAATTACCTCTAAATTTTTTATTGTATGTGCCTTAATATCAAGTTTTTTTCCTAATACTTGAAAAGCGATATCGATAGAATCTCCAATAGTATGATTATTATCAATATGAGCTTCATTGTTTATTACTCCTAATAGGCCTATTTCTTTTGCTAAATTAATGTTTTTCCCAGTCACCTTTCCACCAAAGCTGAAACCTGTTCCAGATATTTTATATTCATTATTATTAGGTAGTAATATAATTTTTGCAGTTTGTTCATTTACAGTTAAAGTACCTGTTTTATCAGATGCTATTACAGTACAACTACCAAGTGATTCAGCTGACTTTAATTTTCTAACTATAACATTTTTTTTAGCCATTTTGTTGGAAGCAATTGTTAATGCCATAGTAAGAGCTAAAGGCAATCCTTCTGGCATAGCTGATACCGCAAGAGCAATTACTGATAAAAATATTTCATTATATGGAATATGTTTACTAACTAATAAAACCGTTACTATTATTGCAATAATTAAAACTAAGATACTAATTTGTTTTGATAATTTCTCTACTCTTATTGTAAGTGGAGATTTCACATCTTCTACGTTATTAATACTTTCGGCAATTTTACCTATTTCAGTCATTTCTCCTATATTAACAACTATTGCCTTAGCTCTTCCTTTAACTACTACTGTACCTGAAAAGAGCATATTACTTTGTTCAGAGATAATAGCTTTATTTTTATTGACTATTTCATCATTTTTACTAACTTGTATGCTTTCACCAGTTAATACTGATTCATCAAGCATTAAATTATGTGATTCAGTTACTCTCATATCGGCACTGACAATATCACCGGATTCTAAGAGTACATAATCTCCAACAGTTAAATCAGCTGCATCAACATATACCATTTCATCATTTCTAATTACTTTAACTTTTGTCGTTATAATCTTAGCTAATGAATCAGCAGTATGATTAGCTTTATTTTCTTGATAAGCCCCCATACTAGCATCTAGTAGGACAATTACTAAAATAGCAAGTGCATCAATTACTTCTCCTGTTACCACTGAAACTATGATAGCAAATAACAATAGAATAATCATTGGATCTTTAAATTCATTTAAAAATATTTTAAAAATACTATCCTGATCCTTTTGAGGTAAAACATTTTTTCCATATTTTTTTTGTCTTTCAGTTACCTCTTTTGTTGTTAATCCTTTATTACTTGTCTTTAATTCTTGTTCAATTTCAGCTATTTCTTTATTATAATACATTTATTAATCAACGCCTTTACTTCTATCTTATGTCAATTATATCATAAAAAAACAGGAATAATCCTGTATATATTATTAAATAATATTTATTTTAAAAGCATAGCCAACAGAGCCTTCTTTACATTTATAATAAAATTCAATTATGTATTTCCTTTCCTATTTTTTTTATTAAGTAACTACCCCAAGTTGCTGGTGGTCTATTTACATTAGCTGCTGTGCTATTTTCATAATATTCAACTATTTGTGAATCAGGGTCAACTTCTCTTAGCATAGCTTCCAATATTTCCTTATTGATGTAATTATAATACTTACCATCTTGTACTACTTCTTGATCACCTTTTTTAAATGATGTATAAATAACTCCTCCTTCTTTTAAGGCTGTAATCATTTTTCTTAGTATATTTGGTAAATCTTCTCTTTCAACATGTAGTATTGAGGAACATGCCCATATACCATCAAATTCATTTTTAGCTTTTAACTGATCAAATGTCATATGTTCTACTTTTTGACCAATTAATTTTGATGCTAGATCACATAGATTTTTTGATCCATCAATAGCTTTAACTTTATATCCGTGTTCAAGGAAATATTTACTATCCCTTCCAGAACCACATCCAAAGTCTAGGATGTATGCCCCATCAGTTAATAGCATTAAAAATCTTTCATAAACTTTGCTCATATCACCATTTTTAGTTGCTTCAAAATAAGTCTCTGCGTTGGCATTATAATAGCTTAAAGTATTATATTTTTCCATAAACAACCCTAAATGTATTTAAAATAGTCCGTCTTTTTTTCTTTGTTTTATCATACCTTTATCATCAATATAGAACTTTGCACACGAACGATAAAAATCTCCAAATACTTTTTCAATATCTTTAGTAATTTTGCTTGCTGCATCAACACTAGTTTCTATTTTAGATACTAGAACAACTCCATCATATACGTCTTTTAAATTTTCTTTTAACATCAAGTATCTTGTTTTAGTATCATTGTTACCTAAAAGATATTCTCTAGATTTTTCTTGTCCTTCTTCATATTTAGGAATTTCTCCCAAAAATTGATCTACTGTTAAATCAACTCGTCTACCATCATCTAATAAATTATAGTAATGACTTCCAGATGATGTCATACATCTCATTATTTTACCACCATAAACATCATTTACTATTAAGGCTGTGATGGCACATTGGCCTAGTGAAGGATTACTTAATTCCCATTCACTTCTTAATTCTGGTGAACAAGTTTCTTCTTTCCAAGATAAAGTTAACAAATTTTTTAATTCTCCTAATTCCATAAAACCTCCTATAAATATTATAACATTATAAATTAACTTCTACTATTTCTTTTTCCTCATCTTTAGCTATAAAAAAGTCTTTCTTAGTCATTCTTTTTTTCTTTGCTATAACACTTATTGGGAATGACATAATTAGTTGATTATAGATTGAAACATTAGAATTATAACATCTTCTTGAAGCTTGTAAATGTTCTTCAACATCTACAACTGCCTTTTGTAACTCCATGAAGTTTTTACTTGCTTTTAAATCTGGATAATTTTCAATAATAGCATTAATCTTTGCTTCATTATTATCCATCTTACTATTTTCTTCTACTTTTTCAGGTAATGGCATTCCTTCACGAAGTTTCACTACTTCAAATAGAGTTTCCTTTTCATGTTTAGCATATCCTTTAACTACTTCTATCATTTTAGTTAAAACATCATATCTTTTTGCTAGTGCAATATCAATTCCTGAAAGAGATTCTTCAATTTTAATAACAGTTCTATTTAGTTTATTAGAAACTGATATGCACCAAATCACAAATATTAATAAAATTCCTATAATTATTAAAACTACATATAATGGATTCATACTTTTTACCTCCTAAATAAATCATTATCTAAGTTTAACTCATTTACAAAATCTGTAATTAATTTTATATCTTTTATAATATCTTTATTAATTTCTTCCTCATTTATTGGTTTAAAAACATTATATTCAAATGAATCTTCACCATTATCAAGTGCTATATGAAGTCTATTATCAACAAAGCATAACATAATTGGTGAATCAAGATTTTTATAAAGACTTTTTATCTTTTGCATAAAGTGTGGTGTTAAGATATAAAAAGCATCATGTTCTATATCTGTATAAACATCAAACATCTTATTAAATTCCATATCTTCTAGCTTAACTTTAGAAAATTTTCTATCTCTAGGAGAACTTTTAGCTCTAAAGCGATTACTAACGACTTGTACATTGGCCATAAATTTTTTATTGAAATCAAAGATCATGTATCTACCTCTAAATATTGTTACCCAATGAACTGTTTTATTGCCATCAGAATCTTCACTTTCATGTTTTTCTTCGATATGAACATCAGACTGTTCAAATTTTATTCCTTTATATGTCCCTGAAATATAATCATTAGAGGAATATCTATCCGCTGTATCAATCATTCCATAATCAGATAGTGTTTTTTCATCGAATCCTTCTTCAATATTATAATTTAAATCATCAAAAGTATTTTTTAAGCCATCTAACACAAAAGTATTTTTAAATTCATTATCGAACTTTGATATATCTTTGCCGTTAACTATGAGTTTAATTATTACCAAACTAATTAATCCGAACACCAATTCAAATGCTGACGCTATAATAATGTGTATAAACCTCGCTTTAAGTATTATCATAATAACCAATGTTGATAAGACTAACCCAGTTACTATAATTGATACAATCATATTACACTTTTTGTTCTTTGCAATTATTCTATTTTGAAGTTCTTTTAGTTCATTAATATTCAAATAACACACCGCCTTCTATATTCATTTTATCACATTTTTTATAAATCTCTACAAGTATCTAAAACCATTTCTCTCAATAAATCTTGATTATCAATTTATTACTTCTATTTTAAATAATAATGTTTGATTGGTTTAAAATTATCATCTAATTCATAACAGATAGGATTACCTGTTTCTATTTCTAAATTAACTACTTCTTCATCAGACATATTATCTAAGTATTTCATTAAACCTCTTAAACTATTTCCATGCGCTACAATAATTAGTTTTTTACCTTCTTTTAATTTAGGAAGTATATCACTTTTCCAGTAAGGAATAACTCTTTCTACAGTATCTTTTAAACATTCTGTATGGGGAACATATTCGCTATATAGTCCTTTCATTTCCTTATATCTTTCGTCATCATCATTTAGTGCAGGAGGTTGTACATCATAACTTCTTCGCCATATATGTACTTGTTCATCTCCATATTTATCCGCTGTTTCTTTTTTATTTAAACCTTGTAAAGCACCATAATGTCTCTCATTTAAATGCCAACTTTTATAAATTGGAATATTTTTTTCATCTAATTCATTAAGAATTAAATCAAGTGTTCTATTCGCTCTTTTTAATACTGAAGTATAGGCAATATCAAAAGTAAATCCTTTTTCTTTCAATACTTTACCTGCCTCAACTGCTTCTTTTATTCCATTTTCTGATAAATCTACATCCGTCCATCCTGTAAATTTATTTTCAAGATTCCATAAACTTTGTCCATGTCTTACTAATACTAATTTAATCATAATTAATTCTCCTTCTAATATAATTATACCACAATAAAACTCGTGAATAATCACGAGTTATTAACTTTTCATATAAGTAATTTTTTAATTTCTTCTTCCATATCTTCAGGTTTATATGTTGGAGAGAATCTTCCAACTACATTTCCTTCTTTATCGACTAAAAATTTAGTAAAGTTCCATTTTATATCATTTTTATTTTTGTAAGTTTTACTTATCTTTTCTATTCCTTTCATAGCCATTTTATTTTTAATACCATCAATTGTATCTTCTTTTATGGCACTTTTTAAAAATGTATATAATGGAGATTCATTTTCACCATTAACTTCAATTTTTTTAAATTGGTCAAAAGATGTATTATATTTTAAACTACAAAATTCATGTATCTCATCATCTGTTCCTGGGGCTTGGTTACCAAATTGATTACATGGAAAATCTAATATTTCTAATCCTTTCTCATGATAAGATTTATATAATTTTTCCAATCCCTCATATTGAGGAGTAAATCCACAGCCAGTCGCAGTATTAACAATTATTAACACTTTGCCTTTGAAATTATTTAAAGAGACATCTTCATCGTTTCTATTTTTTAATGTTATATCATAAATAGACATATAATCACTGCTTTCATTTTTTATTTAATTATTATTTATAAAATTTTTAATAGCTTCATCACTATCAGTTAAAGTAAATCTTTTACCACTAACAAAATTTAAATTTGGAAAATTGTTTTTTAAACTTTTATAAGTGGAGTCAATAGATGATGATCCACTTGTTACAAAAACATAAATCTTTTTCCCATCCATATTATTTTCTTCTAAGAATTTATCTATTATTGTTGGTTCTTTATACCACCAAATTGGAAATCCTAAACAAACAGTATCATACTCTTCTAAATTTGATACTTTATTGGCTATTTCTGGTTTAATATTATTATTCATTTCAATTGATGATCTACTCTGTTTATTCATCCAATTTAAATCATCATCCGTATATTTTTCTTTTGGTTCTATCTCAAATAAGTCACCATTTACTAGAGTTGCAACCTTTTCTGCAACTTTTTTTGTTATTCCACTTGCTGAAAAATAACTAACTAAAGTTTTACTCATTTTATTCCTCCTAATATATATTTATTATATCATAACTTTTATATTTTTCTCCAAGTCATTATGAAAAAGGTAGGATTGCTCCTACCTTATTTCATCCAAATTAGAATTTATTGTTTAGTTTAGTCTTTAATGACAAATCAATTTTCCAGTATTAGAATCTTTTCCATATATTGTACAGCTTGTTTCATAATGCAAGCTTGTATAACCATTAGTCTTAGTATCGCCATTATAAGATCCATCAGTACAAGTATAGGTATGTCCATCTGATATAGTTCTACACTGACCACTAGTAAATATTTTATTTAAAATACTAATATTACTACTATGATATGCACCATTAGTAGATCCTTGAATACAATAAATTTTATTGTCTTTTAAAATACATGCATAGGCTTTTGAAATAGTATTACCAGAAAGTACTAATCCAAAGAAATTATGTCTTTGTTTTCCACCAGCCGTTTTTATTGTTCTAATATCTTTTGTGTACTCTTCTTGTGACAATGTATCACCTATTTTTTTAGCTTTTTCTCCTTCTCCACTAAAATATGCATAAACACATCCTTCACAGTTAATTACTTCATTTACATTAACAGTTTCACCTACAATTGGTGGATTATCTTCATCATCAAAATCAATTATTTCATCATCTATTATTGTATTATTTGATGAATTATTATTGTTAGTATTTTTATTCTCATTAATTTCAGTTGGATTTGATTCGTTGCCTAAATTATTATTTTCCTTTCCACAACCAACTAGCATTAGGCATATAACACTTACTAATAAACCTATTAAAAATTTGTTTTTCATTAAAATTTCCTCCTTAGAAATTATTATACTACAAAACTTGCAATTATTATTACTGTTTCGCTCGGTTTATTCAGCAAATCTCATATAAATATTTATTTTATTAATTTTTCAAATGCATTTGCATTTAATATTGTATTTGAAACAAATTTACCTTTATAAAAATTAGCCCAATTATTAAATATGCATGGGGCATTTTTTGCTTTCTCTAATGAGTCTATTTTTATGAAATCTAATTTAATTCCCTTATCTTTTGCATAATCAGATAATTCTTTTACTTCATATTCTACATAAGGACATTCATTAGAATAATAAATAGTAAAATCTTGACTATCAATTTCCATCTTACGAGCTGTATCACTAAACTTTGGTGTTTCGGATGTCTCGAAAGAAAGTGCCATTAATTCATAATCGTTAATAGTATCTACAACTTTAAATCCAAAGTGTTCAAAAAATTTCTTATCACCAATAAATGGTTTTTTCTTTTGTGTTACTATTGTGCAGATTCCACTCATTTTTTTAGATTTAGCATCTTCTATAGCATATTCTAATAATTCTTTACCAATACCTTTTCCTTTAAAACTACCTGCTACCCATAGACAATAAATATACATATAATTTTCGCCGTTAACTGGACACCAAGATGTTTCTAATGGTTCATATTCAATAAATATTTTACCTCTTGCATTTAATTTTCTAAATACATGACCATCTTTTAATTTGCTTTTAATCCATTCTTTCTTCTTATCGACTCCACATTGGTGTTTAGGATCGCCAATTGCACAACAGATGTGTTCTTCTTCAATATTATTTTCATCTAAATTAATATATTCATTCATAGTTCACACCTCATATCCATTATACCATGAAAAAAGAGAATTTTTGCATTCTCTTAATATCTTAATCTTTAGATATATTTTTTTTTAGAGAATTTTACGTATCATAATTATAAAAAGCAAAAGGATTAAACCAATCCTTTTGCAATTCATTATTTGATTTCGATATACTTTTTATTTTTGATTTGTTTGTTTTCTTTTTTAGGAAC
>Ga0247611_10000353_pt1 | contig 94673 bp, 77 predicted proteins | sample 177DNAGHGhighgp2_FD_192422 | JGI IMG/M metagenome (GOLD analysis project Ga0247611, IMG submission 192422) | Sheep rumen microbial communities from Palmerston North, Manawatu-Wanganui, New Zealand - 1770 DNA GHGhigh gp2 | ecosystem: Host-associated > Mammals > Digestive system > Stomach > Rumen...
CTGCTTGAAATACAGCATAAACTCAACAGAAGACCAAGAGAAAAAATCGGCTTTGACAAACCCTTTAAGCTTTTTTATCTATCTTTGGCCTGAAAAAATTGCATTTTGGTCTGGAATCTATCCCAAACAAATCAACACATCAACATTTATACAAATCAGCAAAAAATATTACCTTTGCAGTTTTAAATCATACATTGCGATGTACGCGTTGTTCAAAAAAGAGATAGTCAACTTCCTCAGCTCGCTGATAGGCATCATGGTGATAGTGGTGTTCCTGCTCATAACAGGCCTCTTCCTGTGGGTCTTCCAAAGCGACTTCAACCTGTTCGACTACGGCTTCGCCAACCTCGACAGCCTCTTCATCATTGCCCCGTGGGTGTTCCTCTTCCTCGTCCCGGCTGTCACCATGCGAAGCTTTGCCGAGGAGAACCGCACCGGCACCATCGAGATGCTACTCACCAAGCCGCTCACCGACTGGCAGATCATCATTGCCAAGTTCCTTGCTGGCGTTTGCCTCATGTTGCTGGCCCTGCTGCCCACCTTTATTTATTACTACACGGTCTATATGCTCGCCATGCCCGTCGGCAACATCGACAGCGGCGGCATATTCGGCTCGTATATAGGCTTGTTCCTGCTTAGCTCGGCTTTCGTCGCTATAGGCATATTCTGCAGCTCTGTGACAAGCAACCAAATATTGGCCTTCATCCTGTCGGTGTTCCTCTGCGGATTCATCTACATAGGTTTTGAGTTCATCTATTCGCTGTCGCTCTTTGGGCGTATCGACTTGTTTATCATGCAGTTGGGTATGGCAGCGCACTATAGCTCGCTGAGCCGTGGCGTCATCGACACCCGCGATTTGCTGTATTTCCTTAGCGTTATGGCTCTGTTTCTTAGTTTCACAAAACTTGCATTGGCAAGCCGCAAATGGTAGGAAAGGAGGAGAGAATCATGGAAAACACACGCAAAGACCTGAAAAAACGCCAAATCATATCGTTCCTGTTGACGATAGTCATCATAGTGATAATCAACGTGATAGGCAACTTCGTCTTCAAGCGTTTCGACCTTACCGCCGAGAAACGCTACACCATATCCGACACCACAAAGGAAATATTGCGCGACCTCGACGACTATGTCTATTTCAAAGTCTATCTCGAGGGCGACTTCCCGGCAGGCTTCAAGAAGCTGCGCCGCGAGACCAAGGAGATGCTCGACGAGTTCAGGGCCTACTCCAAATTCATCGACTACGAGTTTATCAACCCCAATACCGCCACTGACGAGAAGGAACGCGCCGACATGTTCCGCCAGCTCTACCAGAGTGGACTCAACCCCACCGAGCTTGCCGTTCGCAACAGCGACGGCTCGTCGAGCCAGATGGTGATATGGCCTGGCGCCTTGGTGAGCTACCACAACGAGACCGAGCTTGCCATCGACCTGCTTGAAACACAGCTCTCGCAGTCGTCCGACGAAGCCCTCAACGCCTCGATGCAGAACCTCGAGTTTCGTCTCGTCGATGCCATCAAGAAAGTAACACGCAAGCAGAAACCCCAGGTCGCCTTCATAGAAGGACATGGCGAACTCACTGATATCCAGGTGTATGACATCAGCCAGGAGCTGGCCAAGAGCTATATCGTGAAGCGTGTCGCCATCGATGGCAAGGTCGATGCGCTGATGCACCGTACCGAGCCCGACCAGAATGGCGAGATAAAGGCCTTTCCGAGCTACGACGCCATAGTGATAGCCAAGCCTACGGAGCCGTTCAGCGAGAAGGACAAGTTCCTCATCGACCAGTACATCATGCACGGAGGCAAGGTGTTGTGGCTTGTGGAGCCCGTCTTCGCCACAATGGACAGCCTACAGAACCAGGAGTCCACTATGGGCATAGACCAAGACCTCAACCTCGATGACATGCTGTTCAAATACGGCGTCCGCATGAACCACAACCTGCTCCTCGACCTGAACTGCGCCGCTTTGCCTATTAGGACAGGACAAGTGGCGGGTCAGCCTCAGCTTGAGTTCTACCGCTGGTTCTACTTCCCGCTGCTGCAGGCAGCCTCCGACAATGCCATAGTGAGGAGCGTGAACCCCGTCAAAGCCGACTTCGTTAGCTCGCTCGATGCCACCAACTCGATGACCGGAGTAAACCAGATACCGTTGCTCAAGACCTCCGACTATACCAAGGTGTCGGGAGTACCCACCTTCATCACCCTTGCCATGCTGAAACAGACCCCCGACAGAAGGATGTTCCCGCAACGTGGACAGAACACTGCCTATCTGCTCAAGGGGTCGTTCCAGTCGCTTTATGCCAACCGCATCCCTATCGACATAGCCGAGAGCAAGGAGATGCAGTTCCGCGAGGAGAGCGATCCGACAGCGATGATAGTGGTCGCCGATGGCGACATCATCCGCAACCAGATCGACATAAAACGCCGCGAGCCCCTGCCGCTCGGCTATGACCAATACACGGGCAACACATACGGCAATAAGGACTTCATCATGAACGCCATGAGCTACCTCATCGACGGCGAGGGTCTTGTCAACATACGTTCAAGGGAACTTAAAATAAGACTCCTCGACCAAACCAAGATAAGCCATTCAAGGACAAAGTGGCAGGTTGTCAACATATTGATACCCACCGCTTTGATAGTGGTGTTGGGTGTGGTTTTGGCAGTGATAAGAAAAAAGAAATATACCAAAAAGAAATAAAAATGTAGAGCCGCAAAATATTGTGGCCGGAAGTAACAATAGGAGTTAAATGTAGTGTCGTTGCGTGCAACGACACCACAAAAAGCACAAAAATACATTTATGAAAAAAAATAAAGTCTTTATCATCATCGCGATAGTGCTGGCTGCAATAGCTGCATTTCTTGTGTGGAACAACCACTATCTCACCACCATCCGTGGCGAGGCCGCCGACTTCTCAGTGTGGGACACGGCGTCCATCACAAAAGTCTATCTGGCCGACAGGCACGAGCACGAGACCCTTTTGGAGCGCCAAAACGACGGCACTTGGAGCCTCAACAATGACTACACTGCACACCCTAAAGTGGTGAGCCAACTGCTTGAGACTCTTTATAAGATACACATACGCATGCCCGTGTCGAAGTCGAGCCACGACAACGTCATAGCACGCATGGCAGGCGAGAGCACCAAGGTCGAGATTTATCAGAATGTGCCTCGCATCAACATCTTCAACAAAATCAAGCTTTTCTATCACGAGAAAAGGACAAAGGTGTTTTATGTTGGCGACTCCACAAAGGACAGCGGCGGCACTTTCATGCTGCGTGAGGGCTCCGACAAGGCCTATATCGTCTTCATACCAGGCTTCCACGGCTTCATCTCCACGCGTTTCACCGCCAATCCCGACGACTGGCGCGACCACACCGTCTTCCGCGACAACCTCGCCGACATCAAATCGGTGAAAGTCGAGTTCGGCGAAAATCCGAACGACTCGTTCAGTATCGAGAACATAGGCCGTCACGAGTATAAACTTACACGCCTGGCCGACAACAAAGATTTGCCCATCGATACACTGAAAGTCATCAATATGCTGTCGTCGTTCAGCGACCTGCGTTTCGAGGCTTTGATGAACAACCTGATGCCCGAAGAACGCATCGACTCAATAATAAACTCACCTTTCTTGCACAGGATTACTCTGACCAATGCCGACGGAACCGTTAAAGAAATGACGACCTACACCAAGCATATACAACTGACTGATTACGAATATGCTGTGGTGACCGAGGACGACGACATCATCGACCATAACCGCATGTACGCTGTCATCAACGGTGGGCGTGACTTCGTTCTTGTGCAATATTACGTCTTCGACAAAGTGCTGCACGAGGTGGATTATTACATGGCCGGCAATCCTATACAGTATGAGATAGAGCATTATCAAGTAGCTGAATGATTAATGATGATGGCTGACAACAATCAGTCCCAAAACGTAAACAGAATGAAGATTCTTTTTCTGGTGATAGGGAAGACCGACGAGGCTTATCTGGAACAGGGTGTCACAAAATATCTTGACCGGCTGAAGCATTATGTTGGAATTGAGATGAAGGTCATTCCCGACATCAAGAATCGCAAGACCTTGACTGAAGAACAACAGAAAAAGATGGAAGGTGAGTTGATAATCAGTAATTTACAGGGTGGCGATATGCTTGTGTTGCTGGATGAGAGAGGAAAAAACCACACTTCGGCCCAGTTTGCCGCCTCGCTCAACAAGATGATGGGGTCGGGATGCAAAAGGATTGTATTTGTCGTGGGAGGGCCATTCGGTTTCGACAAGGCTGTCTACGACAAGGCCGATGACAAGCTGTCGCTTTCGCCCATGACATTCTCGCACCAGATGGTAAGGCTGATTTTCGTGGAGCAGTTGTATAGGGCATTTACTATCTTGAAGGGGGAGCCGTATCATCATGAATAAGTTGAAAGTTAAGGAAAGGTTTGAAGTAGGAGGTTTGAAGTATGAGGTTTGAGCTGATGGCTGAAAGCTGAATGGCCGATGGCCGAAAGCTGAAAAATAATGTTGCATCATGCAAGTAACGATAGTAAAAAAATGAAATCATCATGAAGTCTCGTACAATACCGCTTTTATTGGTTCTATTGGTCTCGGCGTTTGCCTGCAAGAAGGAGCCCGACCTCACCATTGTTGAAGAAACCGTCTATGAGGGTTCGGTAATCCGTTCCATCAGTACCGACGGCGACTGGGAGGTGGAAGTGATAAGCTCCAACAACACGCGTGTCGAGTTGAGCTATTCGAAATGCTTGGAGAAAGGCATCTCTCCCATGCTTGAGAGTGGCAAGCTCTTTTTGTGGCTGAACTATTCATCTGCCATACCCTCTGGTGCTACCATGAAGGCTGTGGTGTATACCGATGAGCTCGCATCCCTTAACCTTGACTACAACTCTAACGCCGTCTTCAAAGGTTCTTTCACTGGACAGGAACTCAATATAATCTTGAAAAACAACTCGACATGCTCCTTGCTGAATGCTGATATTGAAACAAGGTGCAAAATAACCCTTGACAAATCATGTGTCCTTTCCGACTGCAACATTGTTTGCACCAAAGCCGAGGTCGTGGCTACTAACTCGTCGCGTGTGACTGGCATCATCGCCCCAACCGACTCGCTTAATGTCGAGTTGAACAATAACTCCCGTTTTGTGAACTACCAGGCCGAGCCGCATGTTGTCAAGGCCAAGCTTGTTTCATCTTGCCTGATGAACATAATCCAGTCTTTAACCCAAAATCTGGATATTGAACTTGTTGCCTCAGAGGCCTCGGTTAATGTGAATGGCAACATTATCGGCTCGCTGACAGAGTCGTCCACTCTATATTATAAAGGTGGTGCTGACATGAGCGGCCTTGATGTCTCAAGTGACTCGGAAACAATACAGTTGTGAGCCATATCTTGTTTGTCCAAAATAATTTCTACCTTTGCACCCGCCATGCATTTTTTTGAGGGTACATATTATGTCTTGGTGATAGCCATGTTCCTTATGGGGGTGTTTTCTTTCTTTGTCCCCGTCAGGAAAGACAAACGCTTGAACAATTACAGGATTTCGTTGTGTCTTATAGGGGCTTCTTATATCGCACTTGGTTTATATTGCCTTTTCAAATGGAACTATCCCATCCAGTTGTTCAGCACGCCTTTTCTGTTCATGTCATCGTTGCAGGCGGTTCTGTTGGGTCTGTCGCACATCAACTTGGTGAATCCACTGCGCATCAGCCGCCGTTTTGTGTTTTATTGCCTTGCCCCGTGGATTATATTGTGCCTGGCCTATATCGTACTCGTAATATTCCTGCCCCATGTCGAGTTGTCGAGCTATGCTGTGCTGCGCGACAACTGGTACAACCCTGAGGTTTTGCTTCGGCTTGTTTGGATGGCGCTATATGTCTCCAGCATCGTGATTTACAGTGTCATCTTTTACCGTGAAGAAAGAAAATATCGACGCAAGGCCCTGGATTTCTTCTCAGAAGACACAAAGATAGACCTTCGTTTGGTACGTTTTAGCTATACGGCAGCCCTGCTGGTTGGCTGCACCACCGTTGCCATAACATGTAGCCTTGACCGTGATATTTGCGGATGGCTTAACATCGTTATACTTGTCCTTTACATCATCATGGGGCTTCTCTTTGTCCGCTATCCGTCCTTGTTTTTCGAGGTCTCTCCTGTGTTTTCCAACGACGAGAAGCAGACCGACAAGGCCGAGATTGGCGACTGGAGCACGCTGCGTGGACATATTATTGAGAGCCGCTCCTATCTTAAAGAGGGCATCACCCTTGAACAGATGGCACGCGAGTTGGGAGTGAGTCGCAATAAGCTGTCGGCGCTCATAAACGGTAGCGAAGGTGTCAATTTCAACACTTTCGTCAACACACTCCGCATCGGCGAGGCTGAGCGACTGATAAAAGACAACCCCAACCTTGCTCTTGCCGAGATTGCCATCATGGTCGGCTATAGCGAACCGGCAAACTTCAGTCGTCAGTTCAAGAAGGTGAAAGGCGTTTCTCCCGCCGAATTTCGCCGCGAAAACACCTGATTTGTCAATTTGTCGTAAAAAAAAGTACGTTTTGACAACGTGTCGCGGTGTACACGGGCTTAATTTTGCCAAAAAATAAGCCATGGAAGAACCTCACATAGGCAAAATCATCAAAGCCGAGCTTGCTCGTCAGGGAAGAACCATCACTTGGCTTGCCGACGAAATGAACTATTCACGGCAGAACATCTACAAGATTTTCAGCCGCAAGTGGATCCATACCGATTTGCTCCTGAAGGTTTCCGACATTCTTGACCATGATTTCTTCAAGTATTTCTCCGATTATCGCGAAAAAACGAAAAAAACTGATATTGTAAAAAAAATAGACTAAAAAGTGTAAACCAATAGATGATAGTAGGTATTAAATATAAGGTTTACCTTTGCAAAAGAGAAACAAAATAATTACTAACTAAAAAACTAATATCATGAAAAAAGTTTTATTCATTGCATTAATTCTTGGCATGGCATTCGTCTCATGCAAAAAGGACCCGGAAACAAAACTACCCACCACCTACACCATTACGAACTCGTTCTCCGGTGGCGATTTTTATGAGGTTATCGTTTTCGAGTACATGGGGTCAGACATCATCCAGCAAGTGGAAGTAGGAAATCTTGCCAGTGGTCAGACAAGCGCTACATTCACGGCCAACACCAATTCCGACAAGATTAAGGTCTCGATGGAGAATTACCAAGGCACACGATTCTACACCTCACAGAAGTATCTTCTCACTGAAGGCCAAAACACCGCCGTTGTGATAAACGACAACACGATGATCTCACAAAACCCAAATTAACATAGCAAAGCGTTTATGAACATAAGGTACGCACGCGCGTACCTTTTTTAGTAAAACAAACAAAAACCAAGAAAATGAAAAGCATATATAAAATAACGCTACTGCTGTTAGTAGTCGCAACAGCCGCCATGGGGTGCAGGAAAGACCCCGATGACCCGAACAACCCTAACGGAGGCGGCATAAACAGCTTGAAATATACCGTGACATTCGATGCCAACGGGGGAAGCGGCGCCATGCAAAGCCAGATTTTCAGGCCAGGCTCAATGCAGGCCTTGACAGCAAACGCCTTCACACGCGAGGGGTATACATTCGTAAGCTGGAACACCGTCGCTGATGCTTCGGGTACATCATACACCGATGGTCAGGAAATCACGGTGGTGAAAGACATCACATTATACGCGCAATGGAAAAAGCAGGTTGCTAACCCCCTCAACGGCCACGAGTGGGTCGACCTTGGACTGCCAAGCGGCACCCTGTGGGCAAAGACCAACATCGATGAGAACATCCCGGAGCTATACCAATACTATTCGTGGGGCGACACCTACATGAGCGATGGGTACACATGGGACATGTATATTCATTGCAACGGGACATCGACAACGCTCACTAAATATTGCAACAATGCAAGTTACGGCTACAATGGCTTCACCGACAATCTTACCACTCTTGTCCCTGACGACGACGCTGCAACGGCCATCTGGGGCGAGGAATGGAGAATGCCTACATTCGTTGAATTATACGAATTGGAAATTTTCTGCACATCATCGCTGGTTTCGCAGAACGGCGTTAATGGATTGTTATTTACGGCACCTAACGGTAACAGCATCTTCTTCCCCGCAGCAGGAGGTTTTATTGGAGGTAGCTGCACCGAAGGCTCAGAAGGCTGCATCTGGACAAGCACTCTTAACACCGAGAATCCAAGCCAGGCATGCGCAATGGTGTTCAATGCTGACGGAGTGCACATGGGTTATCTCGACCGTTATGTAGGGCTTTCCATACGTGCTGTGGTGAAGTAGGACGTTAAGAAACCAATTAGAAAACAATATATGTGGATTGTCGGGCGAAAGCATTGCTTCGTCCGGCAATTTTTTGTAAAAAAAATGAAAAACACCTAAAAAAAGGGGAATTTGTAGAATCATAGGGTAAAAAAATATGAATTGACAAGGAAATGCCTTTTTGTATAGCTATTTTTGTAGTGTCATATCTTCGGGTTTTGTTCAACGGACCACGCAAAATCTGAAGGTGTGGCACGTAAAAGGCCTAAATAGTGGTCCCTAAAATTTAAAAACTAAGCATTATGAAGAAGTTTTTTACAATTATCGCTTTCGTTGCAATGGTTGCAATTTTATTTGCCAGTTGTGGAAAAGGGAAAGGAGGTCGTTGCTACTGCACTTCCAGTTCCCCATACGTCAATTATAGCCAGATGAATGCCCAGGCTGCAGCTATCACTACTGAGGAGGGCTGCGAACAATACAACCACGGCTCTGCAGGCTATTTCCATTGCTCTTGGATTAGAGAGTAATCAGGGTACGTGAGGTTTATCTATGATTGTCGGGCGGAAACCTTCCGCCCGACTTTTTTTATGGTTTGTGTAAATCGTCTTGGGTCAGGTGTCGGTTACACATCACTTCACCGTCCTCTTCAGCGAGTCTGAAATCATCTTCTTCAGTTCAAGCACCATGTTGTCGGTGTCTTTGCGTCTTTCAGGGCGATACAGGTTCTTGTATTTGCATGGAGCCAACTTGTAGCTGAGGTCGTTCATCGGGCCTTTTATGTCGAGGCCAAGGCGCACGGCAAGAGGTGTGTCGGTGACGGAGATATGGTAGTCGCAGTTCATGTCGAGAGTGTGGCGGCCCGAGGCAACAGCCTTGTATTTTCCTATCGTGATGAGGAAAGGATAGAGGTCTATCTCGTTGCGGAACACAGTGAGCTGCACGTCAAGGCTGTCAACGCGGTATTCACCGTTAGTGCTGACTTTCAAGAAGTTGGTTATCTTCGAGAAGGAAGTGGTGTCTCTCACATAAAGGTTTTGTCCTTCAATGTCGGCAGCTGCGCGTAGTGTCGATATTTTGGGTTCGTATTTGGCATTGAGGTTAGTCTGCGCCGTGATGTGGAACTCGCCTTTGCCGTCGAAGGTCTTAAGCATTGGCACGAGGGTGTCCACTTCAGGTATCATGCGTATCAGGTCGTTGAACTTCACATCAAGCAGGTGGAAGTCCATGCCGAGGAAGAGGTGGTTGCGTCGCGGCGACTCGTAAATCGCTGTCAGCTGCATCTCGGCGGCCTCGTTGGTGAAGCCTATCTCCTCAAGTATCAGCTTGCCGTTGTTCACCGTCAGTCGTCCGCCTAGGTTGTTGAGGTCGAAGTTGCCGTAAAGGGCTTTGTGTGACTTTATGGTGAAGACGAAGTCTATTCCACGCGGTACTATGAAGGGGTTGGCCTCCGCTTCTACCGTCTCGCCCCCGGCAGGGGCAATGTCTTCTTCTTTGACGCCAATGCCGCTTGTCAGGTCCATAATCTCGTTTATGTCAAGATAGCTTGACGTCAGGTCCATCTCGCCTTTAAGGCCTCCAGTCTGGTTTATGTAGTCGGCTATGCCCAGCACGCTGCCTTCAAGGTTAAGGTCCGAATTGCCCAGCTTTGCTGAGCATTTGCGCACCGAGAGTTCTCCGTTGTTCACCATGAAGTCGATGTTGGGTATGATAATCTGCTGTTCTATGCCTTCAACATTGAGTTTTGCGTTGGTAAGCACGAAGTCGGTGGTCGGATTCCAGTGCAGCAATGGGTTGTTTTCGGGCTGGCTCTTGTCTTCTTCAACAGTGGCTGTCAGTTTCAGTTTGTTGCTAATCAACGAATAGCCCTTGCCAAGTGCAGCGGCTATGTCTTCGTTGTCGATGTTGGTATATAGGCACAATCCCTTGGTGTTTCTGTTGTTTTTGGCCGTCTCGGCTACGAAGTGTGTCGTGTTGGCCACCACTTTTATGGTGTCGAGGCTGAAGTCGATATGGCTCATTTTCAGGTCGGCCTTGGCATCCATACGCTCGTAGCCGTCTAGGAAGTTGTCGGCTCGCAGTGTGATGTCGGGCTGCTTGACGTCGGCTCTCACGCTGTTGCCAACTTCCACGTCTAATTTATCGCCTGTGATGGTCATGTAAGCACCTTTCTTGCCACTCTCCTTGCGGGAAGCAGGCGTGGTAAGGCCAATGTTCAGTTTAGGCGAAATGGCTTTTATGCTGTCGGAATAGCTGACGTTGAAGTTGTCAACCACTATAGTCCCGTTGCTGTTTATGCGGTTGAAGTTAAAGTCGTCGAACGAGCGCAGCAGGTCATCCAAAACGGTGTTGGTGAGTTTTAGGTTGATGTTGCTGTGTCCGTTGAGTTTCACATCGTCGGGCATGAAGGCCTTGATGTCGCTGAGGGGCATGTCGGCTTTCAGGTTGAGGTTCATCATCATCTCGTTGGTGAGGTCGTCCAAGTAGCCATTGGCCGATAGCTTGCTCTTGTTCATCTTGGCCGTGACGTTGTCGATGGTCAGCTTCGATTGGTTGAGCAGGTCAAGCGATAGGACGGCGTCAAGGTCGATGTCGGTGAGGGGATAAGGCAGAGCATCTGTCTCAAGGGTGATGTCATCGCCGTTGATATTGGTGGCGATAAGAGGCATTTCTTCCTCGCTAAACACGCCTTTTACGGTGCAGTCGCTCAGTTTCACCTTGCCGGTGACGTTCATTCCGTCAAGTGCCTCGGTAACTGCTTCGGGCAAGTGTTTCATCACGTTCTCAATAGCCAAAACATTGGTGTTCAGCGTTATATCCATTCCAATGTCGCCATTGTCGGAGAAAGAGCCGTTGCCGCTGACATCGAAGACAAAGTCGTTGAGGCCTATCTTGGCATTGTCCAACGAGGCCGTCATGTCATCCAGGCTGAAACGCAAAGGCAGGTCAAGGGTGAGTGTGTCGTTTGATAAAAAGCTCTCGTCGTAGCTGAGGGTGACGTCTGGAGTGCTGAGTTTCAGCTTGCCGTCGATGAAGCTGTAGCCATTGATATCGCCTTCATACGAAAGCCCCATCTGGTTGGCATTGATGGCTAAATTACCACTGTTGAAGTCGAAACTGGCGGCTTGCAAGTCGGCATTGGCAGTGATGTTGTCATCTTTCAGGTTGCCTTTAAGGTCGATGTCGAGGCCGTTCATTTTGGCGGCGAGTTTTGAGCCGTCATTAGTATAGGAAACAACTGAGTTTCTTAATGTAACTTGCTTTAGGTCAACAGAATAGTCGAATTTTGAACTTGTGGTGTCGCTGTCATCTTTCTTGCCGAAAACGTCGTAGTTCGTCTTGCCTGTACTATCAGAATATAGGTTGAGATAGGCGTTTTCCAAAATGCATTTTTCAACCTGTATGTCTTTGTTTTTCAGTATCTTCTTGATGTCAGCCGACAAAATAAGACGGTCTATGTTTGCAAGCGTGTCGGACGGCGAGCCTGTCATGGGGTTGATGAGAGCCACGTTATTGATTTCGACACCTAGGTTGGGGAAGGTCTTCAAGGTGAGGTCGGCTTTCCCCAGTCTTGTCTCACAATCGATGTATTGTGGTACGTATTTGTTCACAATCTTGGTCAGCTGTCCCGATGAGGTAATCACGGAGTAAGCCACGACGGCGGCGATGATGACTAGGCCTATCAACGACAATAATGTGATGCCTGTTATTTTGAGGGCTTTTTTCATGGCTCCTCCCGCTCAATAATGGGTTCATTGACTTTTGTGAAACTGTGCTCAACGCCGTAATCGTCATGATAGACGAAGGTGTTTGACGACAGCTCCGTCACCGTATAGGTCTTTGGTGTTACGGCTCCGTTGAACATGATATGCGACTGCAGTAGCTTGTTGTCGGCACCCAGTGTCCAGTTGAATGGCAGGGCCTCTTGTTCTGTTACGCTGTCGGCCACGTCCCACGTTGTTCCCACAACCATGATGGTGTCGCCGCTTTGCAGCACATACTCTATCGAGTCGGCGTAATAGCGTTCGTAGAGCGTGCCTTCCTGCCACTTGCCGTAGATGTTCGACAGCTCAATCTCTTTTTCGTTTGTTATCGGGCCGCATGACGCAGCCACGAATGGCAGAAGTGCGATGAGTGCCGCTATATGTAATTTATTTTTCATATTGCAAGTTTATAAGAATAGTTACAAAGATTATTCCATTTTTTTGAGTTCGTTTATGCCGTATGCTATTATCTCGTCGTGGTCGAAGGCGAGGGCTGGCAGCTTGTCGATGGAGAACCAACGCACATGGGCTGCGTCATCGGCGGCACTGGCCTCCATTTTCTGTTCGGTGTCTATGCCGATATAGGCTATGGTGACGGTGCGGTGGCGCGGGTCGCGGTCGGGACGTCCGAAGGCGCGCAGTTGTCTCAGCTCTATGCCTTCCAGACAAGTCTCTTCTTTCAGCTCACGGGCTGCAGCGTCGTCAATATCCTCGTCTTCCTCCATGAAACCGCCAGGCAAGGCCCAGCAGCCTTTGTAAGGCTCGTTGCCACGTTCAATGAGCAGAATATACCATTTTTCGTCTATCTTTCTGAAAATCAAGCAGTCGGCAGTTACGCACGGACGCGGATAATCGTAAGTGTATGACATAACTACATAATTTTTGCAAAGTTATGATTTATTTTTGGGATGGGAGTTTTTTTAGAAAAAAATATTGCACGTCACGACTCTCCAGTTTCCCTCTCTGCTACTTAATTCTTTCGCCACTTGGGCTTGTCGAAAGGGAGCTGGGGAGAATCATCGACGGTGAGGGAGTGCCGCAGGGCATCCTAACCCGTTTGCACGATTGTCTGAGAGATCCACGCGACGGTGGTAAAGAGCACATAATATCATTATATGAAAAAAGTGTGGGAGGGGAGGGAAAAATATACGCAAAAATAACTATTTTTGCACCCTGAAAAAAGATAAAATATGGAGCTTGACAGCAAATACAGTCCTTCGGAGATAGAAGGCAAATGGTATGAACACTGGATTGAGAAGAACTATTTCCATTCCGCACCCGACCAACGCGAACCCTATACCATAGTGATACCACCGCCCAATGTGACGGGTGTGCTTCACATGGGTCACATGATGAACAACACCATACAGGACGTGCTTATACGCCGTGCCCGTATGCAAGGCAAGAACGCCTGCTGGGTACCCGGCACCGACCACGCCTCAATAGCCACCGAAGCCAAAGTGGTGAACAAACTGGCTCAGCAAGGCATCAAGAAAGAGGACATTGGACGTGAGAAGTTCCTCGAACACGCATGGGACTGGACTCACGAGCATGGCGGCATCATACTGAAGCAGCTGCGCCGTCTCGGTGCCTCGTGCGACTGGCAGCGCACCGCCTTCACCATGGACGAGATACGCTCGAAGAGCGTCATTCACGTTTTCTGCGACCTCTACAACAAAGGCCTTATCTATCGTGGCGTGCGCATGGTCAACTGGGACCCCAAAGCCCTCACCGCCCTCAGCGACGAGGAAGTAATCTTCAAGGACGAGCACAGCAAACTCTACTACCTCCGCTACTACCTCCACGAGGATGACGGAACGGGAGCCACAGGAGCTGAAGGCGAGATAATTCACACCGACGAAAAAGGCCGCCGCTATGCGGTGGTAGCCACCACACGTCCCGAGACCATCATGGGCGACACCGCCATGTGCATCAACCCCGCCGACCCCAAGAACCAGTGGCTGCGCGGCAAGAAAGTTGTGGTGCCGTTAGTCAACCGTGTCATCCCCGTCATCGAGGACGACTATGTTGATATCGAGTTCGGAACGGGCTGCCTTAAAGTCACCCCCGCCCACGATGTGAACGACTATATGCTGGGCGAGAAACACAACCTCCAGAGCATCAATATCTTCAACGACAACGCTACCATCAGCGAGGCTGCTGGCATCTATGTCGGCATGACACGCGAGGACGTGCGCAAGCAAATCATCGTCGACCTGAAAGAGGCCGGCCTGCTTGAGAAGATAGAGGACTACAACAACAAAGTCGGCTATTCGGAGCGCACCAACGTGCCCATCGAGCCCAAGCTGTCGATGCAGTGGTTCCTCAAGATGGAGCATCTTGCCAAGATAGCCCTCGAACCCGTCGAGAACGGAGAAATAAACTTCTACCCCTCGAAATACAAGAACCTTTACCGCCACTGGCTGGAGAACATCAAGGACTGGTGCATCAGCCGCCAGTTGTGGTGGGGACACCAGATTCCGGCCTACTACCTGCCCGAAGGCGGTTTTGTGGTGGCCGAGACAGCCGATGAGGCTCTGAGACTCGCCATTGAGAAGACAGGCAACAAGAACCTCACCCTCAACGACCTGCGTCAGGACGAGGACGCATTGGACACATGGTTCAGCTCGTGGCTGTGGCCCCTGTCGCTATTCAACGGCATACTCGACCCCGAGAACGAGGAGTTCAAGTACTATTATCCCACCAACGACCTCATCACCGCACCCGACATCATCTTCTTCTGGGTGGCACGTATGATAATGGCTGGCGAGGAATATCAGCACAAGTTCCCATTCAAGAACGTGTATTTCACAGGTATCGTTCGCGACAAGCTAGGCCGCAAGATGTCGAAGTCGCTTGGCAACTCACCTGACCCGATTGAGCTCATCGAGAAGTTTGGTGCCGACGGCGTACGCATGGGCATGCTGCTCACCGCCCCCGCAGGCAACGACCTCCCGTTCGACGAGGCCCTCTGCGAGCAGGGACGCAACTTCTGCAACAAGATCTGGAACGCCCTCCGTCTGGTGAAAGGATGGAATGTGGATGCCAACATAGCACAGCCCGACGCTGCAAAGATGGCCGTGAAATGGTTCGACGCGCGTTTCAACCAGGTGCTTGCCGAGACAAACGACAATATTGACAAATACCGCCTCAGCGACGCTCTCATGAGCATCTACAAACTCATCTGGGACGACTTCTGCTCATGGTATCTCGAGATGGTGAAGGCTCCTATGGGTCAGCCTGTCGATGCCGTGACATACCAGGCCACGATAGGTTTCTTCGAGAACCTGATGAAGCTCTTGCATCCTTTCATGCCTTTCATCACCGAGGAGATATGGCATGCCATAGCCGAGCGTGGTGACGGCGACGACATCATCATAGCCCAGCAGCCTGCCGCCAAGAAACCTGACAACAGCATCCTGTCGCAGTTTGCCTTCACGCAAGAGGTTGTCAACAATGTGCGTAAGGTGCGTGCCGACAAGAACATAGCCAACCGCGAGGCCATAAGCCTTGTGGTGATAGAGAAAGGTGCCGCAAACAAGGACTTCGACTGCGTCATCGCCAAGTTGTGCAACGTGAGCGAGGTGAGCTATGTGGCCGAGGCTCCCGCCGGTGCTTTCGGTTTCATTGTGGGCAGCACCGAGTTCTTTGTTCCGCTCACCGGCAGTGTTGATGTGGAGGCTGAAATCAAGAAGCTGGAAGAGGAGCTGAAATACACCCAGGGCTTCCTGAAGAGCGTGGAAGGCAAACTCTCCAACGAGCGTTTTGTGAACGGAGCCCCTGCCGCAGTGGTTGAGAAGGAGCGCAAGAAGAAAGCCGACGCCGAGGCCAAGATTGCCGTGATAGAGCAGCAGCTGGCAGGGCTGAGGAAATGAGTTGAATTGTACGATTAACTCGTACATTTTAAATTATCAGGCTTCACCGAAAAGGTGTAGCCCGATTTGTAATGTCACACCCTTGCAAGAGGCTTCCCTGCGAAGGCGATTTGGGTGGTTTTTGGATTGCAAATCAAGCAGAATGTGAAAAACTATAACACATTGTAAATAAGATGTTTACAAAAATAGATTTCACGTTTTTGAGCTTAACGAATACGCAAATTCTCACGTTTTTGAGGTTTATGCTACAGACTAAAAAGAGTCCAGCAGGAAACCCTCCTGCTGGACTTAGGTTTGTTAGTGTATTCTGCGGATTATTGCTTATCAGCAATGAGCAAAAGGTTGCAAATCCACATATTCTGTTTAAGTTTCGGGATTACAAATCCCGAAGAACAGGGAACCGTTTCCTTCGTCATCATAAATAAATGTTTAGCTTAATTTGTCACATTCTGATAAACCCAGTTACCAAGCATGGTGACAAGTAATATTCCCCACACCCACTTGTCAGGCCACGCCTCTACTCTCTGTCCCACCAAAAACCTCAAGACGAAATAAAGCAAAGCCATCGTAAAAAAGGGCATGGGCGGGAAGCGGCAGATTCCATCCCATATTTTTCCCTTGCACATCAACAGCACCGCTCGTTGAAAGCCACACATCGGACAACTGAATCCGAAAAGCTGCTTATAAGCACAAGGAAAAAGGATGAAACCTGCCATTTCAACGAGGGTTAATCAAACATCTCAAGGAAGTCAAGGCCTTCGCCTTCCATAAAAGCAAAGCCTGCAGCTCCTAATATCAGCACTGCAATAATGTAATAAACAATGTAGAGTGCGCCGAAAACAATACCGATAATTGAAGTAACGCGTCCGGCACTCAACATTCCGTAACCTTTGTAGCGTTCAGGATTTGCCCTGAATTCCCTGATACCTTTGTTGGCAAGCACCAGGCCAATAATACCCAATACAAGTCCGACAAAGAAACACCCGAAAACAATCGAGCAGATTCCCAATACAAGAGCAGCCACCGCATAAGGAGCATTCTGTTGCTGCATCATTGGAGTAGTGTTTTGATTTTCCATGATAGTAGTATTTTGATTTTCCACTTATTTATTCAACAAGGCATTCGTCATCTTCTCAGTGATTTTCTGATAGCGTTTCAACTGAGCCGCCGTCATTTCCTTCTCGGCTTTTTCCAGCTTGGCCGAAAGTTTCTCGGCTTTTTTGGCAAGTTCAAGATACTCGCTTGCAGCCTTGGTGTCGCCACTCATGGCTTTCTTGTAGGTTTTCACATACTGGTCAACATACTGCTCGTATTCGTCGAGAACCTTGTCCCAGTTCTCGCCAGCAACAACCTCGATGGCATTTACGCGCGAAAATTCGCAAGCCGAAACGGTGTGGCAGAAGGCTCCCATGAGGAAAGCCATAACAGCTACTGTCATAATTCTTTTTTTCATTTTCTTATCCCTGATTTGTGTCGGGCGCAACTTTTTTTCCTTCCCAGCACCTCGAAAGGAGAATTATTATACACAAAAGAAGCGTGGCACTGATATACCACTTCTTTAGTTGGAGGTCGTGAGAATTACCTTTATGGAAGAAATCGCAATCAGTCCACGCTAATACAGCGCGAACTATTACGCTCTCTTGCCATAGTTTAGAAGTTTCTCACGTTTCCAACTACAAGACGAGCATAACGCTTCGTGTTCCAATATGTTGGCGGCACTAAACCGCCGTAAAGAACAACGCAAATATAGTGTTTTTTTGAAAAATACAAGGAGAAATTTTTCTGAGAAAAAAGAAAAAATCACAAAAGTCGCCCGAAAAAGTGTGTGGAAATACAAAAAAGTCGCCCGAAAAAATGTATTAGTTTTGTAAAAAGTCGCCCGAAAAAGTGTATATTTGCGCGTTCAAAATACTGTAAAGCAATGTTTAAAAGAAAAATTGAGCAATACATGGTCGACTGGAAAGAAGACCCAGACAGGAAACCATTGGTGGTGAAAGGCTGTCGGCAATGCGGAAAGACGAGCTCTGTGTTGGATTTTGCACGCAAAAACTACAAAAATGTGGTTTACATAGATTTCCATGCGCAGAAAGAGTTGTGCAGCCTTTTCGATGGATCATTGCAAACCGACTATTTGACGGTCGCAATTTCAGCTGCTGTACCGTTGGCACGGTTCGAGGAAGGGAAAACATGCCTGGTATTCGATGAAATTCAAGATTGTCCACAGGCACGAGCCTCGCTCAAGTTCTTCAAGCTGGATGGCAGATATGATGTAATATGCACGGGTTCGCTGCTTGGTGTAAGCGGTTATAAAGCGTCAGAGTCAAATACCTCCATACCAGTTGGTTATGAAGATATAGTTGATATGTATCCTATGGATTTCGAGGAATGGCTCTGGGCTAATGGGATTCAAGATTCTGTGGTGGAAATCCTGAAATCATCGTTGGATGAAGAAAAGCCTGTCCCTAAAGTTATCCACGACCGCATGAGGCAGTTGATGTTGGAATATATTATTGTTGGCGGAATGCCCGAGGCTGTCAAGACTTTTTTCGCCAAACACGACATAAACAGAGTTGTCACCATTCAGCGTAATATAATTGAGGATTACAAAACCGATATGGTCAAGTATGCCTATCAAGAGGACAGGAGCAGGATTCGAGAGTGTTTCGAGTCGATACCGAGACAACTGAGCAAAGAGAATAAAAAGTTCACATATTCGGCTGTGAGAAAAGGCGGTCGAAGTAAAGAGTATGTCAGCTGTCTGCAATGGATTGAGGATGCAGGAATTATCCGCCGCTGCTACAACCTGTCAATAACTGAGTTGCCGTTGAGCGGAAATGCAATGTATGATAGTTTCAAGGTTTATATGGCTGATACGGGGCTGTTTGTCAGCATGTTGGACGAAGGAACACAGTCCGACATTCTTCAAGGTCGTTTGTTTGGATATAAGGGAGCAATATTTGAGAATGCCGTTGCCGACATTCTTGGCAAAATGGGACGCAAACTCTATTATTTCCACAAAACCGATGGCATTGAGATTGATTTTGTGATGCGTTACGACGGTCAATGCACGCCGTTGGAGTGCAAGGCTCGTACTGGCAATGCAAAATCGCTGTCCACTCTTATGAGGCATCCGGAAAAGTACCATGTTCACAGTGCCATAAAACTCGGCGACTATAATGTCGGTCGAACAGGTCAGCTGTTGACATTGCCGCTTTATATGGGCTTTTTGCTTACGAAATACTAAAAAAGCAAAAGTCATTCAAAGTGTGAATCCTCTGTAAAAAATTGAAGTAAAACTTTTTCGAGAAATGCAAGAGGCTTCACATGGAATTTTGGAAAATTGCATTATCTTTGCAGAAAATAAGGATGTAACAAAGAATTTGTATACCATGAAAAAGATATTCTTGCTTTTTGCCGTGTTTATGGCAATTGGTGCGGTCAAGGCACAGGACACCAACGCAAGCAAATACACAGGCAAGATAGGCGAATATGAAATCACGATGTTCGTCGATTTCTCCACCTATTCTGACGGCGACAGCATTGGCTATTATTACTACAACAGCCGTCCAAAAAGTTTGTTGAAACTAGTACAAACGGACCTTGAGGCCGTCAACGCACACGGCTCTATGCACGTCATACTTGAGGAATACACACCCAAAGGCAACCATTCAGGCACCTTTGACGGACAGTTTGAATGCCGCGGCAGCAGCTTCGAGGGCAAGTTCACCAACAGCAAAGGCAAGGTGTTCAAGTTCGAGCTGTGGGAACAGTACGAATAAACTTTTACAGGATTTTCCGCAAAAAAATCCAAAGATAATCTGCGCAAACGGTGCTTTTTGACCCTATTTGCGCAGAAAATCTATTAATAAAGTCCCTTTATCACTTCCTTTACACTATCCAAGGTAAAGCCTATCGGGAAGATGTGAGAGGACCTGAGACTAACGGTCTTGTGCTCTGTCTTGAAACGCTCTGCTCCACCGCCAGTGATGTTGAGCATGACGACATCGTCTTTGCCAACCATCTTTTTCTCCACAGCCTGTATGAGCGATGCCGTTGCCACAGCTGCAGCGGAATAGATGTCTATGCCTTCGGTCTCTGCAAACAGCTGTTGTGCCTTGAAAGCCTCCTCGTTGGTGACGGCGAATATGGTGCCGTCGGTGTCGCAGAGTGCATCGAAGAGGCCACCTGCCAGCGAATAAGGCGGTTTGCGGTTGCTCAACACGGGGGCACATATCTCAGCTGCGTCGAGGCGGGCTTTGTCGGCATCGTATGGCAACAGGGCTCGTGACTTGGCTTGCCAAGCCTCGTACATGGGTAAGAAAGGCGCATTTTGCGAGAGCATGAGTTTGGCTTTATTAGTACCAAATCGCCCATCCTCAATGAAGCGCATATTGGCTTCCCAAGCGGCAATGGCACCTGTGCCGCTACCAACGGCTTGGAAATAGTGGTCGGGGTTGCGGCCAATGAAAGTGGTAGCTGAAAGCATGGTGCAGCTCATTCCATCGCGGCGGGCTATGTTCTTGGCTCCTCCTTCGGCCATGAAGCCGTCAATCTGGCACACGAAATCGCCAAGCTGGATGGCATCGAAGTAGTCGCTGCCCGAAGCTGTGGTGATGAGCTTCACGCAGTCGTTGAGCGGGTGCTCAAACCAAAGTGCGTCGATGTTGTCTTGTGGAACGCAAAGCAGCAGCGGTATATTGTTTTCGGAGCACACCTTTGCAAAGGCTCGCGCTGTGTTGCCTGCCGAGGCAACCACAAGAACTTTCTTGTTGTCTTTGCTGAGTCTTGCGCACACCGACAAGGCTTCAAGCTCCTTGAACGAGCAGGATGTCATCTTGGCTCCACGTTCTGGCCAGTAGCCGCTGAAAGTGATGTAGAGGTTGTTCAAACCAAGACGGGCGGCCAGCTTCTCACTTTTGAAGGTGATGGGCTCGGCATCGCTGTTGAGACTTCTGTTGATAGGCAGCCAGTCGGCGTATTTGTATATGCCGGCCTCGCCATTGGCAGTGTTGAGCTGTTTCTTTTCGTATATCGCCCTGACCAAGCTGGGTTGCTCGCATTGAGGGTCTGAAAGTGTCCACCCGTTGTCGTCGAAGACGCGACCTGAGGCTATGGTTTGGAGTTTATATTGCGTTGCTTGCATGTTATTGGATATATTATCGAATTGCAAAGTTAAGGAAAAAATCAATCATTCTTCACATTGATTCTCATTCCGCTTGAATAGGATGTGAACTCTGGCGCGTAGAGGCACTGTATCAAGGCGTAGCCATTGCTCAGGTTGCCTTCTTTGGTGATGTACATCTCGTATTCCAGACGGTGGACACCCTTGCTTAGGAAGTCGATGTAGAAGCCTGTGAAGGTGTCGGTGATGGAATAGTAGTAGCCCATGCCGTCGTTGTAGCGGTAGCGTGAAATCTGTTCTATCGGCTCGAAGCCTGCCGCGCGGAGGTCTTTCACGAAGACGAAGCTCATGTCCTGCGAGGCCTCGAAGGTGAGACGCACAACGATCTTGTCGCCGACCTTGGGTTGGCATTTCTCGATAGGAGTGAGAGCCACACCTTTCCCAGTGTTGTTCTCGATGAACAGTTCCCTCTTTATCTTGAATGTGGAGGTGTCGGCCTTGACTTTGTCGATCGGCACAAAATACTGGCGGAAGAGTCCACCCCAGACAAGGTGTGCCGTCGGGTTGTTGACGGTGAGGCTGTGCATCTTGGGCGTTATCTCGGCTGCCGTCCAGTTGCGTTGTATGAATCCTGTGCCTGCCACGGCATCGTCGGTGTCAATCTTCTGGTCGGCGAAGCTGAGCGTGACGGACTTGCTGTCGTGGAGCCAGTCGGAGCCGCGCATGAGCAAGGCATAGACGGCTTCGGCTGTTGAGGCTGAGTTCTCCCACATGTTGGTCTGTTTCTGAGTTAACAGCCATACTCGGAGCTGGTCGAGGGTCTCGGTGTCGTTCTCGATCTCGGCAAAGGCGGCCATGATGTTGGCATGGGTGGCCACGTGCGAGTCGAACGAGAAGTATTTCTTGGCCCAGTACATGCCTATCTGCTCATTCTTCTGTGCGCATTCCCTGAACGACTGCAGCATTAGCTTGGCGGTCTTTTCGTTGCCGTTGCGGAACAGCAGGACAGCGGCCTTTGAGCGGTTGTTGAAAGTGAAGTTGGTCCACTCCTTGTCAAGACGACTCATAAAGTATTTCTTGGCTTCCTTGAAGTCACGGTCGGAGTCTTGCTCTTTGAAGAAGCTGAGGGCGTAGAGCTCGCTGAGTGTGTAGGAGCCAATGCTCCATTCTTTCTTCCAGGACTTCATCTCACGATAGTATTCGGCCACGTCATACTCCAAATATCTCACAGCGTTGTTTGCTATTGTCATGATTCGGTTTCTCTCGTTTGCCGGAAGGGCATCGAGGGCGTTCATCTTATCCAAACGGCCTATTCCTGAGAGGATATACATTGTTATATATGAACTCTCTGGCATGCCGTCCATCCATGGCCATCCGCCCGATGACTTCTGTTTCTTCTCGATGATGTCGATGCAGCTGTGCTGCTGCTGACTCATGTTGTTTATGTCGAAGAGGTTGGCTATGCGTGAGCGTTGTTCGGCTTCGCTCTTGGCTTCGAGTACCCAGGGGGTCTCCTGTAGGAGTATGGCTTTCAGGTTCTCGTCTTTTTGCAGCTGTGACATCAGTGCGTCGGGAGTCTCTATCTGCCATTTCTTGATGTAGTTGATGAGGTTGGGGATGTTTTTGGCGATATAAGCCGAAATGGTGTTTGCGTAAAGCACATAGAATGCTGTCTCGGCGCGGTCTGTCTTTATGTCGGCGAGGTAAGGCAACGACTGTACGGCATACCACACTGGGTTGGCGCTGAAGTTGAGTGTCAGGGCGTAGTCGCGCTCTTCGTTGCCCGGGTTGGCAAGGCCGTCGAACGAGAAGGTCTTCTCTGTCTCGGCTTTGACTGTGAAGGGCAGTGTCTGTGTGAGGAATATCTCACTGCTCAGCACGGGCAGGATGTGTTGCTCGGCATCACTGAATTTCCCGCAAAGGGCGGTGAAACGGAAAGCGAGCAGACTGATGTCTTGGGGTGCTGCCACCTTCCAGCTGGCCTCATGGCTGCGACCGGGCATTATCTCGGGCAGGCTTATATTTGTCTCGCTTATCACAATACCGTCGATGGGCTTCATGGTGAGGGCATCGAACACCTCGAGTTTGGCTGTAGGTGTGACGCTCTCGTCGCCAGTGTTTATCACGTTGGCAACCAGATATAAGGTGTCGCGGTCATAGACGAAGCGCGGCATATCAGGCATTATCATCACAGGACGGCTTGAGGTGAAGGTGTATTGTTTGTAGCCAGTCTGACGTTTCTCGTTGTGGGCTAGCATCATAAGTCGCCAGCGTGTCACGGCGTCGGGCATGGTGAAGCTGAATGTGGTGTTGCCTTTCTTGTCGGTGGTGAGGTTGGGATAGAAGAAGGCTGTCTCGTTGAAGTTCTCACGAAGCTTGGGCATGGCCTCTTCTTTTTCTTCCGGTTTGACATCCTCGATATCCTTGGCATCAATCTGTGCTGAGCCGGATGGAGATTTGTCAGGGACTATCATGGCCGCCTCTTCTTCCATCTCTTCAACGCTTGCTGTGTAAGAATCCATCATTTCAACACTTGAGTTTTTCTCCAAAACCCTTGCTCCTGGGGCTCCTCCCATCGCTGCCCCCACCATATAAGGCCTCATAGGTCTGTAAAGCACTATGATGTCGTAGTCGGATGGCAAAGAGAATGCAAGGAGAGTTATTGTCGGGTTATATGCATACCGTGTGCTGCCGATGCCGCTGTAGAACAGGCGGTCGGTTGAGAAAGTGCTGGAGTATTTCGATAAAGGTTTCATCCCAAACGACCAGTAATGGTAAGCCAAGTCGTCTAACGATGCATCATACATTCCTGCGAGAAGCTCGGCTTCCACACCTTTCTTATCTTTGTCGGTGACGGTGACCTGCCATGTCTCGGACTCGCCTGGCGAGAGCTTGTCGCGCACGGTGGCAAGCTGCACGTCAAGGTCCATGTTGTCGAAACTGATGCTCACATGATGGTTGGTGAGGGCCTCCTTGTTGCTGCGCACGAATCCCGCTTTTATGTCAATGCCGCCGCGGTCGGCTTCGGTGGCCTTGTAAACTATGTCAACGACGTTATTGTTGAGTGTAATCCATTTCTCTTCGCGTATCTCATTCCCGTGCATGATGCGCACCCAGACTTTGGTGTCAGACGTTGAGGAGCCTATACGCAAAGTGACCTTCTCGCCTGGTTTAATTGAATTCTTGTCGCAGTAAGACCACATTCTTTCGGTGACAGGCATCTGGCTTGACTTCTTGTCGAACACGGTGAACTGTGTCGAGGTCTTTACCAAAGTGTCGTCAAGGCTTGTCAGCTCAACAAGATAATAGCCCTGCTTGAGGTCCAAGCCTTCAAAGAGGAGGGTGTCGGCATCAACATCGAGGGTCTTAGTGGCAACTTGTGTCTTATTCTGATTTGGTTTGTTGTAGTAGTCCACATCAGGGAACAGGTTTTTCAGCTCCTCATCGCTGTAGAGTTTACGGTCGAGGCCTTCTTTTTCGTATATCCTTTCTGTGTTTTCGTAACGATAGAGGGTGTATTTCACCTTGCTCTTGGCTGGTTGCCAGTTCATGTTCTGAACAGATACCTTATAGTTGCCCACCTCCGATTTCTCGACTTTATAAGGTATATTTGTTGATAATGTGATGTCGCTGTATCCCGCTCTGATATAGTGCGTAGAGGAGTGTGTCTCGCCTTGTGGACTAGTGGCTTTCACCTCGATTTCGTAGGTGAAGACGGGTTGCTGCTCGGGTTTGAGGCGGCGTGCAGGACGCAGGTTGAACTTGATGTGGAACTTGCCGTTTTCGTCAGTGACGGTTTCGCCCATCTCTATCGTCTCATCGTTGACACTGGGGTAGTCGTACCACCACCAGCGGCACGGGAACGAGGTTTTTCGCACCACTTTATAGGTGCATTTGGCCCCGTCGATTGAGAAACCTGCGTAGGCATCAACACTGCCGTCGATGGTGATGTCCTGGTTGAGCTTGTATTGGTCTTTGTACTTGTCAAAGTTGATCTCGAAGGTGGGACGTTTGTATTCCTCAACCTTGAAATATACCGAGCCGTTTTCTGTTCTTATGGTGTAGTTCCCGTTAAGTAGGTTGGTGGGTATGACAAACGAGCCGTTTATGCTGCCGTATTTGTTTGTTTTAAGTTTTAACTTACTTATTTCCTGATAGTTGGCGTCAAGGAAGGTCACGTTCACGTCTTGGTCGGCCACTACGCTCTGCTCATCGCCTTGTATGCGCACGGTGATGCCTTTGAAATATACGGTCTGTCCAGGGCGGTAAATGGCACGGTCGGTGAAGAGAGAGGTGCGCAGGTGTGGCCGGTCTTGTGTTTCGTTTCTGAGATATTGGTTGTCCTCTGTGAGGAGCGCATCGTTGTTGGCGAAGAGGTTGATTTTGAAACCATCGTTCACGTCAGTCCGTTTCACTACGGCTTTGCCTTTGGCATCCGATGTGGTGGTGTAAAGGACTTTCTTCTCGCTGGTCTTTTTTTCGTAGTTGTAGGTGGTGGTGTAGCATTCCACTTTCACATTGGGGACAGGATGGCTAGTCTTGCGGTCAAGCGTGTAGATGGTGGTTTGCGGGCCATCGTTGTCTTGTATGAAGCTGAGCCTTGACACTTGGAAAAATATCAAAATACACTTGTCGTTATCGGCTTTGGCGTTCTCATCATAGCGGCCTATCATAGCGTACTCGCCAGAGGGGAGTTCGGGCAACGCGGCAATGGTTTTGTGGTAGCGATAATCGCTCTCTGCGGTCAGTTGTACATCGCCTTTTTTGACGGGTTTTTGGCTGTCGAGCCAGGGCAGACGCTCGTTATATCTCAGCGACTCTATCTTTTTCTTGTCGCTTTCGCTAAGTTTCAGTATCTTGTAATATAGATGGTCGGTGTTGCGGTAGCTTATCACGGCCGGCAGGGGCTCGTTGGGAAGAGCCACTTTTTCTATGCTGACTGAGATCTCCTTGTTCTGGATGTATTGAACCAGCGCCACGGCATCGCTGTTGTCCTTGAGGCTCTTGCACAGTTTTAGGGCTTTGTTATAGTTGTCGAATGTGGTGCTGTCGTCGGGTGAATAGGTTCTCACATATTGCGAAGCGAGATAGCAGGCTATGTTGGAGCCTACGGGCTTCTGTGCGTTTTTCTCGTAGATGTCTTCGATGATTTTTATGAACCGGCTGTCCTCTTCGAGGATGTTGTTCACAAACTGGAAGCGCTTCACATCGTTATATACCTGCGTGTTATCGTCGGTTTTCTTGTTGTCAATCAGTTGTTGGAATATTTTCAGGCAGGTTATCAGCGGGTCGTCGTCGTTGCCAAGCTGAGTCTTGGTGAAGTCCTTGGCGGGGAGCCACCATTGCTCGGTGTCCCATGTCGATTTGATGTTGTCGGCGGTCGATTCAGAAGAATAGTATTTCTCTATGCGGTGGAAGACATAGTCGAACATGGTGGGTTCGTAGGCAACGTTTTTCAGTATTTTGTCGCTGTTTTCCTCGTCCAAAATGGGGGCGTAGTCGTTTGTTTGAAGTTTTTTCAGTTCATCTGAGGCCGTGAGGGCTTCTTTGTAGAGAGTGTTTATCTTGTTTTTGAATATCTCGCTGTCCCAATATTTCATCTCGGTTGGGATGGTGCCGTCGTCTATGGGTTTGTTGCGATTTATTATCCAGCTGTTTTCGTCAAGGTAGCTGTTGTACAAGGCAGCAATCTCTTCTTTGAGTATGGCTGCGTGGGCTTTGTCGAGTTTGTCGTACATTGTCTCGGCATACTTGAGGTAGGCTGGAGTCACCTCGCCTTCTTCCTTCTGTTGGAAGATTTTGTAGCGGAAAAGGGTGGCTTTTAGAATCTGCCTGTAGTTTTTCTCGGCAAGAGCCTTTTCCTCAAGTTTGGCAAGCTCTTTGTCTGCCGATTCAGGCAAATTGTTTTTTACATGTTTTTCTATTGAGTTCCACATTGCTGTATAGTTTTTGTCGGATGTGTCGGCTGTTTTGAAAGTCGAGAATGCCGTTAAGGCAGCTATAACTGACAGGAGCACTGTCAATATGAGATAGGTCCTTTTCATGGTGATATTATTTGTGGCAAATATAACAATTAATTGGTTTGTCTGAATAATGATGGAGAAATTTGTCTTTTATTATGGCAGAATCCCCAATAGCCATGCATGCAACATACATGCCGTTTTTATTCATATTCAAAATTTTTCTATTTTTGCGTTTCAAAACAAAGATGAAGCCTGCAGTGACTCTAAGTGAAATAATACGTCCTATTGAGAAGGAGTTTGCCGCCTTCGAAGCGCTTTACGCAAACGAAATACGCGGCATGGCCAAACCTCTTTTGGGCAAGCTTGACGGACATAAGCAAGGTAAGATGCTCCGTCCTGTTCTCGTGCTGCTATCTGCTGCGATATGCGGTGGTGCAGTTGACGACACTTATCATACCGCCGTCGCGGTAGAGTTGCTGCACACCGCAACACTCTTTCACGACGATGTTATCGACGAGGCTGACACACGACGTGACAATCCATCGCTTAACGCACAATGGGGCAACAAGACAGCGGTCCTCGTAGGCGACTACCTACTGGCGCAAGCCTTGTCGCATCTGACAAAAAATGAGAACCGTAATGTCATTCTCAGCATTCTTGAAGCCGCACAATGCATGGGCCGCGGCGAACTGTCGCAGATGCACAACACAAATGCCACGAGCCTTGACGAAAAAGACTACATGGATGTGATAAGCGACAAGACAGCCGCTCTGCTCTCAGCCTGCTGCAGGACAGGAGCACTGACAGCACATGCCAACACATCGCAAACCGAAGCCCTTGCCAACTACGGAATGTATTTCGGTGTTGCCTTCCAAATGCGCGACGATATGCTAGACTATGGCACAGCCCACATAGGCAAGCCATTGTGCAGCGACCTCAACGAAGGAAAACTCACTCTGCCAATCATAGCACACCTTAACACCCTTGACGACGGTGAGAAAAAAACAATTATCGAGGACATCAAGAAACGTCGAAACCTCAATACTATAGCCGATGCAGTAAGGAAAGGAGCAGGGATGGATTACACGGAAAGCAAAATAAAAGAACAAACCGAGCTTGCCATAAGGCAGCTTGAACTGTTTGAGCCATCCGAAACCCGAACAGCACTCGAGCAAATGGCACTTTACTGTGCAATTAGGGAAAAATGATTATCTTTGCAGAAAATTACTACTATGGAAAATCAGAATAATATAAAACGTCTTTACCGTTCTAAGACAAACAAGATTCTTGCAGGAATATGTGGTGGCATTGGTGAATACATCAATATCGACCCCACTATTGTTCGCGTCATGTGGATACTCTTCTCAATGCTTGGCGGCAGCGGCCTTTTAGCCTACCTGCTTTGCCTCTTCGTAATACCACAAGACAACACAAACCAAGTAAACTAAAACGTGGAACCATGGATATACCTATTTTAGGCGCTATTATAAAAACAATAGCAGGCATTGGAAACATACCTGTCGAATACCGTCAGAAGCACACCGACCCCATCAAGGCGCAGACCAACGAGTTGAAAAAACTGCTGTGGCGTGCCCAGAACACGGCCTTCGGTGTGAAATACGGCTTTGCCGACATACTCAACTCGGGAAACATACGTGCTGAGTTTGCCCGTCGCGTGCCCATATTCGACTATAACAAGATGCACAACGAATGGTGGTATCGTACCCTGCAAGGCGAGAAAAACGTCACATGGCCACGTAAGATCAAATACTTCGCCCTTAGTTCAGGCACTTCAGAGGCAGCAAGCAAGTTCATACCAGTGACCAACCGTATGCTGCGCTCCATAACCAGAGCAGGAATAAGGCAGCTTGTGTCGGCCACCCGTTACGACTTCCCCACCGAGTTCTACAACAAAGGCGTATTGATGATTGGCGGCAGCACCGAGTTGAAATATTACCCCGAATACGACTACTATGCAGGTGACATCTCTGGTATCTCGGCAGGAAAAGTGCCTAAGTGGTTCGACTATTTCTATAAACCCGGGGGAAAAGTGTCGAAGATAAAAGACTGGCCAGAGAAACTCGATGAGATGGTCAAAGCAGCACCGACTTGGGACATTGGCATAATTGTGGGTGTGCCGGCATGGGTACAGATTCTTCTTGAGCGCATCATAAACGAATATCACCTCAACACCATCCACGACTTGTGGCCCAACCTAAGGGTTTATGTACACAGCGGTGTAGCATTCGCCCCGTACGAAAAGAGTTTTGAGAGGCTGTTTGGCAAAAAAATGATCTATATCGAAAGCTATTTGGCTTCCGAAGGATATATAGCCTACCAAGTCGACTTGCTGACAAGGGTGATGCAGTTGCTTGTCGACAACGGTATGTATTACGAGTTCATTCCATTCAACGAGGAAAACTTCGACGAAGACGGCAATGTGCGTCCTGAGGCCAAGACATTCCTCCTTGACGAGGTTAAAGAGAATACCGATTATGCCATATTGCTATCGACATGCGCTGGCAGCTGGCGTTATCTCATAGGTGACACCATCTCCTTCCTCAACAAGGAACGCTGCGAGATTGCCGTCACTGGACGTACCAAACAATTCCTGAGTATCACTGGTGAGCATCTATCGCAAGACAACATGACTCGTGCCGTGCAGATGCTGTCGGAAGAGGCTGGAGTGGATATTTGCGAGTTCACCGTGGCCGGAATACGCCACGACACCATGTATGCACATCACTGGTACCTCGGTGCCGATGCACCACTCGATCCTCAATATGCCATCAACAAAATCGACCAATATCTTTGCCAGCTCAACGACGACTATGCCGTTGAGCGTCTCGAAGCCATAAAGGAACTGAAGATTGACATACTTCCGACGCAGGTGTTCTACGACTTCATGGAGAAAAAAATAGGCAAGTCGGGCGGAGCCACTAAGTTTCCCCGCGTGATGAAAGGCAAACGTCTGGAAATGTGGCAGGAGTATTTAAAAGAAATCGGGAGATAAAGGATGCTTACAATTCGTGATGTCATCGATGCGCTTATTTTGGGCCTCAGCTTAGCGACCATCTTCGGCATGGGACCTGCCTTTTTTACCCTTGTGCAGACTAGCATAAACAAAGGATTCAAGTCGGCCCTGTTTTTCGCATTAGGCGTGGCCACCAACGACATCCTCATGATATTGCTGTGCATCATGACTTCGGTGAAAGTAGTAATAGAAGGCAACGAACTCTTCTTTAGCTTGGCCGCGGGTGTGATACTCATCTTGTTCGGACATTTCACCTATCGGCGCAAAGCCAAACCCAACGATATGGAGAAAAGCGAAACCTACAATGTCCCCGCTACAACCGAAAAAACAAACGGTCTGACATACTTCATGAAGGGCTTCGCGCTCAACATTCTGAACCCTTTCGTGTGGATTTTCTGGATAGGCTCTGTGGCTTTGATATCGGGTCAGATGGAGGGCAACCGCCTGGCTGTGGGAATCTTTTTCGCAATCACGATAGGAGTCTGCATCACCTGCGATGCTCTGAAGGCATACGGAGCCGCTGCGCTGAAGCGTTTCTTCAACCCACGGCGCATAACTATAATGAACAAGATAACAGGTATTATACTGATTGTTTTCGGTGTAGTATTTATCATAAGAAGCCTTTGGAACTTCGTCTAACTTCAAACTTACTACCTCATCCCTCCACTTCGATGGTGCTGCTTGAGTTGTTTCCTTCTTGTATCACCTTTATCTGTACGGGAATCCTTTCCTTCACCTCGTCAACATGACTGATTATGCCAACGTGGCGGCCCGTGCTGCGGTGCAAGCTATGCAAAGTGTTGATGGCATTAGAAAGATGCTCGCCACTCAGTGTACCGAAACCCTCATCGATGAAGAGCGTGTCTACAGCAAGGTTGTGACCTATGTCGGCTAAAGCCAAAGCCAATGCAAGCGAGACGAGAAAACTCTCGCCACCGCTGAGCGTGGACGTGGAACGAGAGGCAAATCCCTGGTAGGCATCTTCCAGTGATATTTGCAGCCTTCCCGGAACCTCCTTCAAAGCATAACGCGGTTGCAGGGTCTTCAGATAGTGATTTGCAACATTGAGCAGGCTGCCAAGGATAAAACTCTGGGCAATCTTTTTGAAGTTATCGCCTGTCGAACTGCCAAACAGCTTGTTTAATCTTTCCCAACGGGCATCATCGGTCATGAGACGTTTCACCTCTGTTTGTTTTGCAGCGTATTTCTTCTGAAGAACCGCCTCGTCTGCTAACGATTTGTTTATCAGTGTCTTATCTTCACTCAACTTTTGAATATCCACTTCTAAAGTATTTATCAGCCCATCTAAAAACTCTTCTGTTTCGTCGGGCAACAAGCCGTCAGGTTTATTCGACAGATGAGCTTCCAATTGTTTTGCAATAGTCTTATAGGTGACTTCCGTTTCAGTGACGGCCTTTTGTTTCTTCTCAATGTCGTTTTTCAGCTCATCGAATGCTGTCTGGCTGATGTCCGACAGGCGTTTAAGCCTCTCCATGCTGATGTTTGGGTGATCGTTCAAGTAATTCTTTATCCTGTCTTGAACTTCATTAAACCCAACCTTTGTTGACTTTAAAAGTGTAGTTTCGGTTAGAACATGGTCTTTCAGGTTGTTCCAGTCAATTTTTATGTCAGTCGACTCGCGTTTCTCCACAACACCAAGCTCCTTCCAAAACGGCACAGCCATGATAATGGTTTGCCTTGTGTTTTCTATTTCATCCAACAGATTTTTCATTTCCTTGACCTCGAGCGACATTTTCTCAGAGAGTTTTTTCTTCTCCTGGTATTCTTCTGCAGCCTTTTTGAAATGCTTTCCGAATAGTTCTGTCTCGCTTCGCCAATCGCATGGCCAGTCATTAATTTTACCGATGATATTTTCAATTGCTTCATCCAATTTCTGTTCATTACTTTCACTCTCGGCGATGCTGTTTTCAAGTCGTTTGATTTCTACATCACATTTTCCGACTTCGTTTTGGGCGTTAACCATATCAAGGCGGGCAGTTTCCTTCTCTTTGTTTTGGCGTACAAGATCCTCTTTCTTCTTTTTCAACTGATTTTCAAATGCTTCAGCATTATTTATTTCTAAACCCTTATTTTTTGCTTCGTATTCAAACTTCGCCTTTTGCTTTTTCAAGATGTCTTCCGCTGATTCAACCGATGTTACTCCAAATGCAGCACTGTCGTTTAAAAACTGTTGTTCTTCACGCTGATAAGATGACTTGCTTTCGGCCAATTCCTTTCTATTGACATCTAGCTGATTGGCAGCAGCTTCTATTCTGCCGTTTATGTCGCTTACCTCTTTCTGAAGTTCATCGACCACTTTCTTTTGGGCATCGTATTCTTCGTTTATCTTGCGGTATGTGTTGTCAAGTTCATCTTCAGATGGCAAGGCGTGCTGCAAAGTCTGCTGACACACGGGACAGGTGCATCCTTCTTTCAGCGAAGCCCTGAGCCTCTTGGTAGCCTTATCGATGGTCTGTTCGCTTAATGAGCGGGCACTTTCCAAGACGTTCAGGGAAGACTTTTCCTTCTTCAAATCATCATTCTTGTTTTTTAGCTCTTCTTCCAAACACTTGATGTTATGTATATAGTCATCTGTTTTTCTTTCGTCTTCTTGTATTTGTCGATTCTCTTTCGCAAGATTTGCACATCTTATCAAGAGTTTCTCAACATTGCTGGCATTGACAGAAAGACTCTTCTCCTGCTGGCGCAATTCCGGCAGATGCATGGCAGAAAAAGCCGCTTCATCTTCTTTAACTTGAGCCTCTATTTTCCCGCACAACGCGTTGGCAGTTTCAAATAATTTTTTTTTCGAATCCTCCTTTTGGGACAAAGATTTCCTTTCTACCTTTTTGGTTTCAATTTCGTCACGATTTTTTTTCTGTTCCCTCTGCAGTTTCAGTTTATCGCGCAATGGATTAAGAAGATCGTCGGACTTTTCGTACAACGGGGCTTTGACACTCTGCTCATCAAGAGTTTTGGCGTTCTCAGCTAAAGCAGTCTGTTTTTGGACATATTGGTCACTTACGAAATTAGCTCCAGCTATGGCATTTTCATATCTCTGCTTTAGCTCTCCGTTGAGCATGTTTTCTATGTTTTCGACAGCATGTGCTTTTGTATCGGCTTCGCGCATATCACGGCGCACGTCGATTGTGTTTTGCCATTCTTCAACCAAACGGACATTATCCTGATGGTCTGGCTGCTGCGTTATCTGAACAGCTTCTTTCCTTTTTTTATCTGCTTCCTCAGCCTTTGCGGTCAAATCGTGTTGTTGTTTTAGCCATTCTTTCTTGTTGCGTGCGCCAGTGGTCTCACTCTGTTTCAAAGAAATTTCGTTATCAATAGCAATAAGGCGCTGCTTCTTTTGGTTTTTTTCTTCTTCCGACATAAGAGCAATCTCGCCAAGACTTTCACTTGCCTCTTTAAATAACTTCTTTTTCTTTGTCGCGATATTGTAAATCTCAATTCCAATGCGTGAATATATTTCTGTCCCGGTTATTTTCTCAAGTATGGCAGCCTTCTCAGTCTCGTCGCTTTTCAAAAACTTGGTAAACTCGCCTTGCGCGAGCATGGTGGTGCGGCAGAACTGCCCGAAATCGAGCCCTACAGCCTTTCTCACGGCTTCTCTCACTTCTCCGCCTTTGCTATTAGTGTTGCCAGTGATATGAGTACCAGTGCTAAGATTGTGGAGACTCCACACATCCGTGCTCAGCTCTGAGTCGGCAAGTTTTTTCTTGCCACGTTGCACAGACCATTCTGCCAGATAGGTATTGCCATCGGTACCAATAAAATACAGTTTGACGTAAGCCTCGCCCGTGTTTCGACGCATGATTTGACGCACGTCTTTTCCGGTAAGGTTATCCACATTGGCCTCAATTTTAGAGTTCGAGCCTGCGTTGAAGCGTGGTGTCGTGCCATACAATGCGATGCTGATGGCGTCGAGTATGGTTGTTTTTCCCGAACCCGTTTTTCCTGTTATAAGGAAAACCTCGGCCGAAGAAAGAGGCTCCTTTTCAAAGTCTATAACAGCGTGCTCGATAGATGCAATATTGTATATTTCCAAAAGTTTTATCTTCATAATATGCTGATTTTATGATATGTAATTTAACGAGTCAACGGCTTCCTTAAACATGCTTCTCAAATCATCGTCAAACTCGATGTCTTTCAATTTGAGGTAGTATTCAGCAACTTGTATGGGTGTGAGACGCTGAAACTCAGAAGTTGTGAGCTGCCGGTGCTCGTAGTCTTGTTTGACAACCTCTTTTCGTTTGGAGTTTATCAAGCAGAAACGGCATTGCTTGTTGCGTGATATTTGACGGGCTTCGTTTTCGGCCAATGCGGGTAAACAATTGTCGACCAGTACATTAAGACGAATGTATGACTGTATGTCGTCAGGATAAGCGTCGAAGAGGCTCTTCACTTCGTCCCATTCGGCAAAGCCTTCGGTTGGCAGGTTTACCAAGGGGTGAGGGTTGTGAATAGCGATGGTGCGAGCCTGCGGCAAATCGCCATGTTTCCCTATTTCCACAACAGTTACCGAATGTTCGTTGCCGCTTTCCACCTCATCGAAACTGACGGCTATGGGCGTCCCGCTATAACGGACTCGCTTCTCGCTGCCGGAAACGAATTGGGCTCGGTGAATATGCCCCAAAGCCACATAGTCGTATCCCTGGCCGAAAACGGAAAGGTCTTGGCAGTCGAGGTTGCCAACACATAAATCGGTTGCGTTGTCATGTCCCTTGAAATTGCTTCCTCTTACGGCCAAATGCGCAGTCAAAATAACGGGCAACTGTTTTTCGGCATTCTTCTCAGCCACATACTCCTGCAGACGCTCAAAAAAACAGTCAGGCATATTGCGCTCGGCGGCATGCGGCACAGCAACGACATAGCCTTTATCCTTAATCTCAACAACATATTTTGATAAATCTGACTCTTCTTTGTAAACATTACCTAACACAGTCACATTCAGCATCTTCCAGGCAGAATGAAAAATTGTATGTCGGCTGCCGCTGTCGTGGTTGCCTGCAATGCTGACGATAGCCATGTCGGGGTTGGCCTGGTGAATCTTCACAATGGCATCAGACAGCATGGTTTGCGTAGTGGCCGACGGCTGTGCGTTGTCGAAAACGTCGCCAGCGAGGATAAAGACATCGGGCTGCTCTTTTTTTACTATCTCGGCCATTTGATCAAGCATGCTCTGCTGCTCCTCGTGACGGTCGTAGTTGAAAAGGACATGCCCCAAATGCCAATCGGCGGTGTGGAGGATCTTCATTTTATTAATTTTAATGTTTTCTGCAAAGATAATAACATAGCTGTTTCATTTCATGGCACAGGCTCCATTTTTTCCAAAAAAAACGAATGTTTAAAAAAAAAGTCGTAAAATTGCACGATAAAAAATTTTACTATGAAACGTTTTTTACTAGTTAGTTTGTTTATTTCACTCAGCATCACGCTGATGTATGGACAGGAAAATAACCCCGACTGGCGCAAGTTGCACTATACTTCGGAAGAGGAGATGATCAACAATGCCCAGGCGCAGCAAAATCGTGGCATCATGCTCAACGAGACACCTGCTCCCGCTGGCGACTATGTCCGCTTCCCTGCAGAGTTCGAGCCCATGCAGGCCGTCACCATACGCTATCCTCTCGGCATACCGACCGACCTCGTGAGACAACTTTCCGAGACGACAAGGGTATACTGCCTTGTGTCGAGCTCACAACAGAGCAGCGCCAACAGCACTTTCCAGAATGCAGGCTGCAACATGAGCAATATCACCTATTACAATATGGCCACCGACTCCTACTGGGTGCGCGACTACGCCCCGTGGTACATTTTCAACGACCTTGAGCCGGCCATTGTCGACAACGTCTATAACCGTCCTCAACGTGTCAACGATGACAATGTGCCTATCGTGATGGGGCAGCGTCTAGGCCTTACCGTCTATGGAATGAACCTTGTGCACACAGGCGGCAACATGATGGAAGACGGACGTGGCGTCGGTGTCAGCGATGAACTCGTCCTTGACGAGAACAACAATAACGAGAACACTGTGCGTCAGAAGATGCGCGATTACCTCGGCATCGACCCATATCATATCACTATCGATCCGCAAGGCGACTACATCGCCCACGTGGACTGCTGGGGCAAGCTGCTGGCTCCCGACAAGATATTGATTGCCAGGCTGCCGCAAAGCAACTCGCATTACAGCGACTATGAGGAAGTGGCCAACTACTTCGCCACCACCAACTGCTGCTGGGGTTATCCATATAAGGTTTATCGTGTGGACGAACCCGGCGGCAACACTGTGGCCCCATACACCAATAGTCTTATCCTCAACAATAAAGTGTTCATGCCACTAGGCAGCAATACAAGCTATAACAATGCAGCTTTGCAGGTTTATCAGGACGCTATGCCGGGATACGAGATTATCGGCGTGCCCAACAACGACTGGTCAACCGGATGGCAGAATACCGATGCCTTGCACTGTCGTACCCGTGGTGTGATGGACTTTGACATGCTCTTCATCGACCACCGCGATGTGAAATTCGGCGAACTGGCTTGGCAGGACTCTGTCGCCATCGTCAGCAAGTTCATCGCCTATAGTGGAGAAAACCTGAAGACCGACTCACTCCTTGTATATTATAGCATCGATGGAGGCGCTTACCAGACAGCACACATGACACCCACAGGCAACCAATACGAGTATGTGGGTTACATAAAAGGCTATTCTTCCGAGTCGGAGATTGACTATTACGTGTTTGGAGCTGACTACTCGGGACACCGTTACACACAGCCTGTTTTCAACGTTCTTGAACCTCACCACTTCAAGATGGGTTACCACGAGGAAACTGGTGAAGGACTGCTTGTTGTCAATCCAGAAAGCCTGCTCATAAACCAACAAGACGAATTATACCCATTTGTCATCAAGAACATAGGCACCGCCGATGTCACTATTAGTGCAATGTTTTGGACTTCGACCGGCGATCTAGATTTAGGTGTTCCTAGTGGTATTGTGGAAATTCACCTTGATGAATTTAGTTCACTTGAACTACCAGCTACTCTTTCGCCCAACGAGGAATTGGAGGTGAATGTTTATTTTGCTCAGGATATGTGCAAATGCCGAAGCAGCGAGGTTGTCATGGAAGAATTTATCAGCATCATCAACGATAGCGAGAATGACAACATACAATATCCCGTCACCCTCGATTACACCCCTTCAGGTATAGGCGAAACCAATAATTGCATCACCATCTATCCCAATCCTGTTACCGATTTCATCAATGTGAAAGGCAAGGGCACAGCCGAGGTGAAGGTTTATGACCTCACTGGAAGACTGGTGAAACAGGCTGTAAAAGAGAGCGACGAGCTGAGTATCAGTATGAAGGACTGCGAGAGCGGTGTTTACATCATTCAAGTTGTAAGCAAAGAAAGCAGCAACACGCAGCGAATAGTGAAGAGATGATGTCGGTTTTGTAGATAAACAAAAAGACGTGGGAAACCACGTCTTTTTTCCTAAACACAGATTTTTAGTGATAAACCAAATATTATGAAACGCTATTTTTTAATTGGCTTGATATTTCTTATGAGTGTCATGGTGTACGGCCAGGAGAGCAAACCAGACTGGCGCAAGTTGCACTATACCTCGGAAGAGGAAATGTATGACATGACACGTGGCGTCAAGTTCACCGAGACGTCGGCACCGAGTGGCGACTATGTCCGCTTTCCTGCAGAGTTCGAGCCTATGCAGGCCGTCACCATACGCTATCCACTTGGCATACCGACAAACCTCGTGAAGCAACTGTCGGAGACGACGAAGGTCTATTGCATAGTTTCGAGCAGTCAACAGAGCCAGGCCAACAGCACTTTCCAGAATGCTGGTTGCAACATGAGCAACATCGTCTATTACAATATGCCGACCGACTCGTACTGGGTGCGTGACTATGCCCCGTGGTACATCTTCAACGACCTCGAACCAGCCATTGTCGACAATGTCTATAACCGTCCCCGCCAGAACGACGACAACGTTCCCGTTGTGATGGGTCAAAAGCTGAACCTCACTGTATATGGCATGAACCTAACCCATACTGGAGGCAACATGATGGAAGACGGACGTGGCGTCGGCGTCAGTGACGAACTCGTCCTTGACGAGAACAACAATAACGAGAACACTGTGCGTCAGAAGATGCGCGACTACCTCGGCATCGACCCATATCATATCACCATCGACCCGCAAGGCGACTACATCGCCCACGTGGACTGCTGGGGCAAGCTGCTGGCTCCCGACAAGATATTGATTGCCAAGCTGCCGCAAAGCAACAGTCAATATGACGAGTACGAGGAAGTGGCCAACTTCTTCGCCACCACCAACTGCTGCTGGGGCTACCCCTACAAGGTGTATCGCGTGAACGAACCAGGTGGCAACACTGTGGCCCCATACACCAACAGCCTTATCCTCAATAAGAAAGTGTTCGTGCCAATAGGCTCAAACACAAGCTATAACAACGCTGCTTTGCAGGTTTATCAGGATGCTATGCCAGGATACGAAATCATAGGCATTACCAACAACAGCAGCAGTACAGGCTGGCAGAACACCGACGCCCTGCATTGCCGCACCCGTGGCGTGATGGACTTCGACATGCTCTTCATCGACCACCGCAATGTGAAGTTTGGCGAGCTGGCCTGGCAAGACTCCGTCGCCATAGTGAGCAAGTTCATCGCTTACAGCGGACAGGCCCTCAAGACCGATTCGCTCCTTGTCTATTACAGCATCGACGGTGGCGCTTACCAAACGGCACACATGACACCCACAGGCAACCAATATGAATATGTGGGCTACATAAAAGGATACCATTCATATTCGGAGATTGACTATTATGTGTTTGGCGCCGACTATTCGGGACACCGCTACACGCAGCCCGTATTTGCTGAACTCGAGCCACATCATTTCACCATGGGCTACCATGAGGAGATAGTGGAAGAAGGTGTGCTGTCATGCAATCCTGAAAGCCTGCATATTACACAGGCTGGTACCTATTATCCTTTTGTTATAAAGAATGTGGGCACAGCCAATGTCACCATCAGCCAGATTTTTGAGACTGGAAACAACTACCTGATGGTAAGCCCGCAGACCAGCCTTCCTGTTACTCTGGCTCCCAACGGACAAATAACCGTGAATGTCGCATATTCACAATCGGGTAAGAGCATCGAGAGCTTCAGTACATACATCAGCATTGTCAACGACACGGAGGAAAGCAACATACAATACCCAGTGACGGGAGAGATAACGATTCCCGACCCTGTTGGTCTGTTGTCTTGCAATCCCGAAAGCATGCATATAACACAAGCGGGGGTGTTCTATCCTTTTGTGATAAAGAACGTTGGCGAAGCCAATGTCACCATCAGCCATATTTACGAGTATGGAAACAACTACCTGATGGTAAGCCCGCAGACAAGTCTTCCTGTCACTCTGGATCCCAATGGAGAGATGATCGTGAATGTCGCATATTCACAAATGGATAAGAGTGTTGAGAGCTTCAGTACCAATATCCGCATCATCAACAATTCGGGAAATGGTAACATACTTTACCCCGTGACAGGTGAGATTGAATTCCCCGACCCAGTGGGGCTGCTTGCCTGCAATCCTGAGAGCTTGCACATTACACAGGCGGAGACATCCTACCCCTTTGTAATAAAGAACGTAGGTACGGCCGATGTCACCATCAGCCAGATTTTCGAGACCGAAAACGACTATCTTGAGGTAGTCCCACAGACAATCCTGCCTGTCACCTTGGTGCCTAATGGAGAGATGACCGTGAATGTCACATATACGCAAGCAGACAAAGGCATAGAGAGCTTCAGTACCTACATCAGCATTGTCAACGACACGGAGGAAAGCAACATACAATATCCCGTGACAGGTGAGATAACGGTGCCCGACCCAGTGGGACTGCTGGTGTTGAATCCAGAATTTGTCACTGTCAGTGATGCTAACCCCACAGCTACGTTCACAATCGCCAATGAGGGTAGTGCCAGTGTCACCATCAGCCAGATTTTCGAGACATCTACCGAGCTGCTTCAAATTAGCGTTGATCTACCCGCAATCCTGACTCCAGGTCAACAAATCAGCGTCACAGTAACAAAGAATGCCATTACAAAAGACACCACTACCAATGCTTATATTAGCATCATCAACGATAGTGATAACGATAATATTCAGTATCTTGTGAAAGTCGTAGAGAGCGAGGTTGAGGAATTCGGACTTCTGGAAATCAATCCTGAAAGCCTGCTCATAAACCACTCTGAGGAGGAGTATTCATTTGTTATCAAGAATGTCGGATCGGCCGATGTCGTTATTAGTGGGATATATGAAACCTCATCTGGCGAGGCATTAGTGTCTGTCCCTGGAGGAATGTTTAGTATATTATCTGTTTCTTTACCACTTCCGACTACACTCTCGCCAAATGAAGAATTGACAGTAGGTGTAATTCTGTATGAAAATGAATGCAAATGTTTAAAGACAGAAGTGATAGTTGAACTGTATCTTAGTATCATAAATGACACCGAAGATGGCAACATACAATATCCTGTCACGATTGATTACATACCCAGTGGAATCAGCGAAACCAAGAATTGCACTACCATCTATCCCAACCCGGTCACTGACTTTGTCCATGTAACAGGCAAAGACATCACCGAGGTTAAGGTCTTTGACCTTACGGGAAGGTTGGTGAGACAAGTCCTTGGCGAGAGCGACGATCTTGAAATCAATATGAAGGACTGCGAGAGCGGTGTTTACATCGTTCAAGTTGTCAATAAAGAAAGCAGCAGCGTGCAACCCATAGTGAAAAAATGATTTATGGCCGATAAGAGCAAAGATAGCACCCCAATGATGAAGCAGTATAATGCATTCAAGGCGAAATATCCTGATGCAATGCTGCTTTTCAGGGTGGGTGATTTTTATGAAACATACGGTGACGATGCCGTAAAAGCGGCAGAAATTCTTGGAATAGTACAAACCACACGCGGCAAGGGTACACCCAATGAGACCGAGATGGCCGGATTTCCCCACCACGCTTTGGACACTTACCTGCCTAAGTTGGTGCGTTCTGGGCAAAAAGTGGCTGTTTGCGACCAACTCGAAGACCCTAAACTCACCAAGACATTGGTGAAACGCGGCATAACGGAACTTGTCACACCCGGTGTCACTTTTAACGACAATGTCCTTGTTCAGAAAGAAAACAACTTCCTTGCCGCCGTGCATCTCGACAAACCTATAGGGGTATCGTTCATTGATGTCTCAACGGGCGAGTTCTACCTCACCCAAGGCACAGCCGAATACATCGACAAGCTGATGCAGAGCTTCAGTCCGTCAGAGGTGCTGATACAGCGCAACAAACGCAAAGACTTCATCGACCTGTTTGGCGGCAGCTACTACCTCACCGTGTTCGACGACTGGGTCTTCGGCGACCAGTATGCCGACGAGGTACTGAACCGGCATTTTCACACACTCTCGCTGAAAGGCTTCGGCGTGAGCGACCTGCCCAAGGGAATCGTCGCTGCCGGTGCGATAATTCACTATCTTATAGAGACACAGCACGACAACACTAGCCACATCACATCACTCTCGCGCATCGACCAGGGACAGTATGTTTGGCTGGACAAGTTCACCATCCGCAACCTTGAGATACTGCATACCCCAAATCCAAATGCCCACACCCTCATTGACATTCTTGACAAGACCTGCTCGCCCATGGGCGGCCGACAACTGAGGCGTTGGATAGCCATGCCGCTGAAAGACAAGCAACGCATAGCAGCCCGTCACGACGTGGTTGAGTATCTCGTGAACAACATGGAGGTGATGGAGAAGTATCAAGAGTCGATACGGCTTGTTGGCGACTTGGAACGCCTCATCTCAAAAGTGTCGATGGGCCGCATCAACCCACGCGAACTGTTACAGATAAGCCGTGCACTCGAGCAGGTTGCCTTGTTGAAAAAACTATGCGATTCATCAGGCAACGAACAGATAATGAAATATGCCGAGCAACTCAACCCATACAGTTCACTTGAGAAAAAGATAAAAAACACCCTCCGCACTGATGCGCCAGCCTTGGTAAGCAAAGGCAACGTCATAAACGATGGCATCGACACCGAGCTTGACGAGCTGCGCAAGCTCTCGCGCTCAGGTCGCGATTACCTTCTTGAAATACAAACACGTGAGGTGAAAGCAACCGGCATATCATCGCTGAAAGTGGGCTACAACAACGTTTTCGGCTATTATCTTGAGGTGACCAACACACACAAGGATCGCGTGCCCGACACATGGATACGCCGCCAGACGCTTGCCAATGCAGAACGTTACATCACTGAAGAACTCAAGGAATATGAGCAAAAGATTCTAGGGGCTGAAGAGAAAATCCTCGCTCTCGAACAGAAAATATACAACAACCTTGTGGCCGAAGTCGCCGAGATGGTCGGCCCCATTCAGGTGGATGCCTCCATTGTGGCCAAACTCGACTGCCTGGTGTGCTTTGCCAACATATCGCTAAAAAACAACTACAGCCGCCCCGTCATCGACGACTCCTATGTAATAGACATCAAGAAAGGACGCCATCCAGTGATTGAGCAGATGCTGCCACCAGGCGAGCCTTACATCGACAACGACGTATATCTTGACAACGAACGGCAGCAAATCATCATCATCACTGGACCAAATATGTCGGGCAAGTCGGCTCTGCTGCGACAGACGGCACTAATAGTGCTGTTGGCACAGATAGGATGCTACGTCCCAGCTGAATCGGCTCACATCGGCATAGTTGACAAAATTTTCACACGCGTTGGAGCCAGCGACAACATCTCTTCGGGCGAGTCAACCTTCATGGTCGAGATGAACGAGACAGCCAGTATCTTGAACAACGTATCGTCGCGCAGTCTCGTCCTCCTCGACGAGATAGGCCGTGGCACCAGCACCTACGATGGCATCAGCATAGCATGGGCGATAACAGAGTTCCTCCATGAGCACCCATCGAGCCGTGCAAAAGTAATGTTTGCAACACACTACCATGAACTCAACGAGATGGAAGCCTCTTTCCAACGCATAAAGAACTACCACGTCACAGTTAAAGAACTAGACAACAGCATCGTCTTCCTGCGCAAAATGAAGCGCGGGGGCAGCGCGCACAGCTTTGGTATCCACGTGGCAGCCATGGCAGGAATGCCGCAAAAAGTGGTGAAACGCGCCGAGCTGCTTCTAAAATCGCTCGAGAAAGCGCACGCCGGCGAGACAATTTCCAAAAAATTGCAGGACGACACAAACAATATGCAGATGAGTTTCATACAACTCGAAGACCCTCTGCTTTTGCAGATAAAAGACGACATACTCAACACCGACATCAACACCCTGACACCTGTCGAGGCTCTGATGAAACTGAACGAGATAAAGAAACTTCTTTCCAAGTTGTAAAGTCAAAAGGTATATGGTTACGAGTATATGTGTCATAGTAAAATATTTTTTCGGAATTAAAAAAAAAGCTATATATTTGCATTGCTAACCAATTATTAATTAAAAACCAAACCTATGAAAAAATTATTACTAGTGGCAGTTTTGGCAACATTAGCGTTTGTCGGCTGCAAAAAACAAACAGAACTTGATTTCAACGACATGAAATCAGCTACCGTCTACGTCACTGTGGAATACAACCCCGGTGCACACGAAGTTAACGGTGAAATCGTCAACGAGAACATGCCGTATGCAAATGCACAGGTTGTGGCAAGAATCGACTATTCTGAGTACAGCGACGAGGCAGAAGGCGTGAAGCAAGTTGAGGCCAGCAACGTTGGTGGAGGCAAATACGAGGTCAAGATTCCCGCTGGACAGAAACCCGTTGATGCCGAGATTTTCGTCCGCGGCTTCAAGGCCGACTACTATGAGACCACCGACAGCATAGTGGAAGCCTTCTATGAGTGCGTGCCTGTCAATGTAAGCAGTCTGCTGAAAGACGATGTTCGTTGTGTCACCGTCAACATGCACAGAACGTGGTAATGCCTTTAAGTAACAGATTATTGAACTAAAAACTTGAAGACATGAAAAAATTATCGTGTATAATACTTGTGGCAGCATTGGCAATGACAGTGTTTGCCACCGATGCCACTGCACAACGCAAAATGCAGGACACCGACTACACCGAGTGGCACCCCAACAAGGGCGACTGGCAGCTGGGTTTCGGTGTCAACCCACTGACACGCTATCTTGGCTCATTGAACAATCTTGGCAACGACCTTGACAACTTCGGCGGCGACCCCATCCGCGACACCCGCACCTTCAGCGGCTCAGCAGTGTCGCCCCTCGTCTCTGTCATGGGCTCGTATATGGTAACCGACAGACTCGGTATACGCTTCAATGTGGGCTTCGACTACAACAGCACCCGTCGCCGCTATGAAGTGGACGACCAAGAGGCTCTCTTCCAAGACCCACTCAGCATGGACAAAGTCATTGACAAAGCCACCTCACAGCGTCTCAACCTCTCTGTCTCAGGCGGTGTTGAGTACCATGTAGGCAAACGCAGCGTGCAAGGCGTGTTTGGCGGCGGTTTGGTCTATGGCGTCAACGTCATGGAGAAGAGAAGTTTCACATACGGCAACAGCATCACCGAGGCCAACCAAGTGCCGTTGATTTCTGACGACATGCCAAGCTACAACACCGTGGCTGGTTACGAGTACATCCCGCAAGCCCGTCCTCTTAAATCGTACGCCGACAAAGGCACACACTACATCGGTGTCTATGGCTCGGTGGGTGTTGAGTGGTTTGTGGCTCCCAAGGTGGCTCTCGGCGCAAACGTGAACGTCATTCTCGACTACGCATTCCAACCAAGCTATATGACCAAATATGAAGGCTGGAACGTGCAGACCATGAAGTACGAGGAGTTCTACAAACAAGACGAGCTCCTGCAAGACGGCTTCACCTTCTCGACCAACAACATCGGTTCGAACCTCTACATCTCGTTCTATTTCTAAAGAATAAGGTGTTTTACGAACGAAAAGGGATACCCGAAAGTATCCCTTTTCTTGTTTTTCCTACACACATAATGTGGGTTTTATGCTTTGGAGAGTATAAAATTTCGTAACTTTATGCTTTCTAAAGTATAAATTTTCAATTTTTTATGTTTTGGAAAGAAGAAAATACATATCTTTGCTGCATAAAAATTTAGTAAAATGGAATATCAAGACATATTACCTATTGTAAATCAGTTCAATAATAAAATAAATCGCATTGACCTGAGATTTAAGCGTTATCTTTACAATACAATTGATTGGAATGCACGGCTTATAGGCATAAAAGGAGCGCGAGGTGTGGGAAAAAGCACCATGTTGTTGCAGCATATCAAGGAGACTTTCCCTGACCTGCAAAAGGTGTTTTATGCCTCGCTCGACGACCTTTGGTTTCGCACCAACAGCCTGATTGACTTAATTGAATATCTTTATACACATGGTTATACCCATGTCTTTCTGGATGAGGTTCATAAATACGACAACTGGAGCCAAAACATCAAGAATATTTATGACAACTATCCCGATATGCACATTATCTATACAGGTTCCTCGATGCTCGAGATTGACCATTCGAAAGCCGACCTTTCGCGCAGGCAGCGGCTTTATACTTTGGCTGGACTTTCATTTCGCGAATATCTTGAATTCGAGGGTGTTGGCACATTCCCTGCCGTGGGCATTGAAGATTTGACAAAGTCGCATTTGAAAATTGCGATGGGAATTGTGTCGCAAACACGTGTGCTTCAGCATTTTGACAGATATTTACAAACTGGTTATTATCCTTTTTACAAGGACTCCACCTCTGTTGAAGACTATCATTCGCGACTGCGTGAAGTGGCGAATGTAGTGGTTGAGAGCGACATGCCTGCTGTTGAGGATATCACATACGCTACCGTGCAGAAAGCCAAACAGTTACTGATGGTGATTGCACCCAACGTACCTTTGCAGCCCAATATCAGCCGACTGAGCCAAGAATTGGAAGTGACGCCTTCGCAATGCCTGAAAATCCTATATTTGTTGGACCGCGCCGGACTGCTTTTGTTGTTAACCAAGGAACAAAAAGACTACAAGCATCTCGCAAAACCCGGAAAGATTTTCTTGGGCAACGGCAACCTGATGTATGCTTTGTCGTCTGTGGTGAATCTCGGTACTTGCCGCGAGACATTTTTCGCCAATCAGTTGTCTGCCATTGGCCAGTTGACCATGCCCGAAAAAGGCGACTTTTTATTAAATGGGAAGTATTTGTTTGAAGTGGGTGGCAGCAGCAAGGATTTCAGGCAAATCGCCAACATCCCCGACAGCTATCTTGCCATCGATGACATAGAGATAGGGCATCTGAACCGTATTCCTCTGTGGATGTTTGGGTTGCTGTATTAGGTATAAAAACTTGTCGCTTTCATGCCATCATTCACTTCACCGTTACGGTAACATACCGATACTCCTTCCCGTCGTCAAACCGCAGCAAATACTCGCCCTTGTAAAGTGCCAATTTGAACTCCTTTTCATCTTTGCTGTACATATATTGGTCGATGGGAACGCATTGCTCGCCTTCCGATTTCAGGAACGCGCTTATACAGCCTTCGGAGAAGCCGTTCTTTTTGATAAATCGGCGGTCAATAGTGTAAAGCACCTTGCCGTTGTAGAGTTTCCAGTCGGGGACGTTGTCTTCGATGAAGCGTGTGCGCGGTAGGCAACAGGTGGCATCCATGCCCGAGTTGTTTGGATAAATGTGTTTCACGGTATCATAACAGATAATCGGCTCACGGATGGACATGGCATCAATGCGGTCAAAAAATGTGGTACGTAACGAGTCCATAATTTCGTATTGTTCAGAGAAAGTCATGACGCTGCAATCCATCGTAAACGGGTCAATGCCTGACTTTTCCTTGAAAAACCCTCCCATCATCGACCACCCTTTGCGGTCGGTGATATGCCCCATGCCTCCATAGACCAAAAATTTCGCTTCGGAATCTTTGTCAAGAATGTTCTTAATCAGGTTATCTGCTTCATTCCTCTCGCGGTCAACGCCCCAACCATCGGCCTCGTATGGCACCAGCGTATAGCCCATATTGAGTGCCGTCCGTAAAAGGTCGCCGAAAACAGGTTCATCGCTATAGAATCCTGTCTCGCCAAGTAGCACGGTGCGCCGCTCGTTCACCAAGGAGTCCTTCGCAAATAAGGTTTCAGCGGCAAAGTAACGGTATCCGTTTTGGTAACATTTTTCCAACCAACTGATAACGAAGGCTCTGCTATGGGGATTAAAATGCATCTCGTTAAGCATGATGATACGGTTGTTTTCGATGATGCTGTCCATCACTTCCGACAAAGGTATTGTTATCACGTTTTCATAGGTCTTTGCCAAACGTGTCTTGTCTGAAAACAAACTGCCTTTTTCGGCCATACGCATGGCATCCTTGTAATGACTCACCCGTGAATACAGAATACTCAACAGGTCATGATAGGGACTCTCAAATTTTGACCCGACATAAAGGCTGTCCATATTGATGACTTTCTTCAACGAACGATAGCTGAATCCATCTTCCTTGGCTACTGCGTATGGATTTTGTAGTTCGTTTTGCGCTTTTAGTTTCAATCCACCTATAATTAATAGGAGCGCAAACAGGGACAAAAATCTTGTTGTTTTCATGGCTTTTTGTCAATTTAATAAAATTGCTACAGTGACTCGAACACTTTATTTGGAAACTTCTCCATGGCGAGCAGTCGCTTTTCTATCTTTTTCCAGTCCAAAGGCTTACCATCGGTCATCTTTACTGGAGCATCCTTGTTGATATCATCAAAAAACACGATGCCTTTGAGAGGCATTAACGGATTTGCTTGGTATTTTTCTTCATAAAACGACAACATCTGTCGCAGGGAAAACACTGACGAGAGGTAGGCAACATCAACGAAATCCTTGATTCGTGTGCCGTTGCCGGCAATGGCGTTCAATTTCATCGCGCAAATGTCCTCCATACCGGCTAGCCTGATGCCATCTTCCCTCACAAAAGGTCCAATCCAAGGATAAGAATGCGCAATGCAATCCACCTGAACCCCATTGATTTCTCCTTTTACGGTAGCAAAAGCCAAATAATCCGTTTCTAAATGATAAGTTCGTTCCAAATATTCTCTTAATTCCTCAGCTTCAAAATTATGGTTGGCGAACAAATCTAAATCAACACTGACTCTATGACCCATTTGAAGCGAAAGGGCGGTTCCGCCAACAAGGACGAAATCTTTCAATCGCTTGTCGGTCATCAATCGTTTCAAGAGTTCCAGTGTAGAGGCATCGACTGTTTCTTTGTGTAGCATTTGAGTTCCTCCTTTCCAAGGTCAAAGGTGACACAGGCAAAATTCATGTTTTTGTTGTCCATATATGGAATAGCCCGCAATGCGGCTTTCACACCCTCTTCGCCATAAAGATTGAGGATGGCATAAAAGTCGTCCATACGTCCGCGCTCCAGTACACGTTGCACCACAATATCGCGCATTGACTGCCAATTAAATCGGTCAAGGTCGAATTCCCACAGCAGTGAAGGCCTTACTTTAGCATCTGGATGATATTTGTAATCCTCAAAAAACATGGTTTCTATTTTGCGCAAAAATACGAAATTTATTTCAAAAATAACACACATTAATAGATACTCAAATCGGTTTTATGATGATTTATGAAGCAACGGAGTCATCCTCCAAATCCTTCAAAATCCCTTCCAAGGTGATTTCCACGTCGGGCTTGACATAAATCTCGTCAATGACATAATAAAAAGTTGCGACGAGAATATCGGTGATGATGCAGATACATAATATCAATATTCCCATTCCTTTCTCCGTTGGCCAAAAATGGACGAGATTGAGGATTCCCACATACACCAACCATAGAGAGAAGAAAACAAACAGGATTATCTTTCCCCATTTGTAAATTTTGAGAGTCTTGTGGGTAAACTTCGAATTATCGGCAACATTCATGGGTTCAGAGTTTACCTTTCGTGTTCTCAAATAAACATAGATATTTAAGGCCATTGTGCCAAGTAACCATTCCAAAAACCAACAGCCGAAAAACCCATATACAAAGTAGGCCAAAACAGCGACGACTATAATCCTGATAAGCAGTTTCCGCTGCATTTGCGAAACGATTTTTTTGGTGGCGTTGCTGAGCATGGTGTCGTTGACAATGTCTTCTGCTTCGAGTTTTTCGTTAAGCACGGCCAATTGCGCCCGCATTTCTTCCAATTCGTTGTTTTCCATTGTTTTGCGTTTTTATTCGTTTGACATTTTCTTCAGTTGTTCCTTGATTCTGACCAATTTGACAGAGACATTCTTGGTGGAGATACCGATGATTTGTCCGATTTCCTCGTAACTCATGTTTTCGAGCCAAAGCAAGATGATGGCTCTGTCCACCACTCCGAGTTTATTAATGCGGCGGTAGAGTTGCTGGATTTGCTTCGTGTCGTCGTCGGTGTCGGTGAAGAGGTTGATGTCCATCGAGAGCGGCACGGTTTCCATGCTGCGTTTCTTCTTGCGCTCGGCGGTGAGGCAGGTGTTGAGGCTGACGCGCCAAATCCAAGTCTTCATGTCGCATTGCCCCTTGAACGAGTCGAAGCCCCGCCAAAGGTTGATGAGTGTCTCTTGAAACAGGTCGTTCACCTCGTCCTGATCCTTCGAGAAGAGGTAGCACACGGTGAAGATGGTGTTTTTGTGCGCCTTCACGATGTCGGTAAACTCTTTTTCTTTCTCCTTCATGACTGTTGAGCTTGTCGAAATATGGTCTGAATCGTTTGTCTATTTGACGCAAAAACAGTGAAAAAACTACAAAGAAATAAAAAATTTTCTCGAAAATGTTTGCAGTATCGAAAAAATTTGTACTTTTGCCGCGCAATTCGCTAGAGAAAAGCGGTGTTTTCGGAGCAGCGAGCGCAGAGGCAAACGAAGTTTGACTTTGCCGAGTCGCGACGAAAACCCCGACTGGCGAAGCTAGGCGGAAATAGCTCAGTTGGTAGAGCACGACCTTGCCAAGGTCGGGGTCGCGAGTTCGAGTCTCGTTTTCCGCTCAAAACGCCCACTGCGAGGCTGGCGGAATTCTTGGAGCAGCGAGAGCAGAAGCAAAGTTTACTTTGATTATGCCGAGTCGCGAACAAGAATGTCGCTTGTCGCAGACAAGCGGAAATAGCTCAGTTGGTAGAGCACGACCTTGCCAAGGTCGGGGTCGCGAGTTCGAGTCTCGTTTTCCGCTCAAAATTCCCGATGAAATCGGGATTTTTTGTATAGGGTAGTGACCCTTGCAAAAGTGCCTGAGTGGTGGAATTGGTAGACACGAGGGACTTAAAATCCCTTGCCCTTTAAAGGCGTGCCGGTTCGAGCCCGGCCTCGGGTACTAAAAACCTCTCAAAATCATGATTTTGAGAGGTTTTGTTTTTATCAAGGTGTACTAATGGTGTCATAAATACATTAGTTTCATCCCCGATGGCTCTAGGCTAACCTCGTACACCTCGCTCTCAAAACCACTCATGCTGTCGTAGAAATGCCTCATGCCCATAAGCTCCAAGGCATCAGCTGGTATCTTGACGCTGACGTTGCGGCTTTCGTGATGGTTGAAGTTGATAACCACCAAAACACGCTGATTTTCAGTATATCTCAAAAAAGCATAGACATACTGCGGGTCGAAGTTGGAATACCACGGATTGCACCACATCAGGTCATAGAAGGCACCTTGGCTGAAAGCCTTGTTGCTGTTGCGGAGCCTCAGCAGTTCCTTGTAAAAATCCGTCAAGGCAAGTTGTTTCTCATTCAATGTCCCATTGAACCATCTTTGCAGATTAGGCATTGAGCAGTAGTCGAAAATGGAGGTGCGTCCGTCGTCGCCGCTGTAGCCAGTCGCACCAAGGGCTGGCTCTCCACAGGCCTGCCCGTTATAAATCATCAGTGGTCCTTTGTTCATCAGAGCGGCAAGAACCATTGCGGGCCTGGCGGCATTGGCATCGCCAAGGAAATGAGGCGAGGCGAGTCGTTTCTCATCGTGGTTTTCCATGAAACGAAGCATACGGTCGTCGTTGCCGTTGAGGTTCTTCCACACATCGCTGATTGCCGATGCAGGACGGTTTCCAGCAAGGACCTGCTCAACAATATTGTAGAAGTCAATTTTGTCATAAAGAAAGTCGAAGCCTGCTTCGATGAAGCTGTTGTACAATGCAGGTTGGTAAATCTCTGCTATGAAAAGAATATCGTAATTCTCTCTTACGTTGGCAATCATCCATCTCCAAAACTCCACCGGCACCATCTCAGCCATGTCGACACGGAAACCGTCAACACCTTTGTAGCACCAGTATTTCACGATGTGAAGCATCTTGTTCCACGTATCGGGAATGGGGTCGAAATGTCTGCTGCCGTCACTGTAATCAACACCATAGTTCAGCTTGACGGTGTCGTACCAGTCGTTTACCGAAGGGTCTGGACGAAAAACGTCGTTGCCAGTGGCTTTTGCTGGAATTTCGCTGTAAGCTGTATCGTTGTTATGCAATGGTGATGCAAAACTTTGGCCAGGGCAGTAATAGAAGTTGTTGTTCGGGCTGAAGAAGACATTTTTGTCATCGTGTGCCCCAAACTGCTCAATGTCGGATTTTTGTGAGTGATATTCGCGTGACAGGTGGTTGGGTACAAAGTCCATTATCACCTTTAAGCCATGTTTGTGGATGCGCTTTATGAGTTGGTCGAACTCGCTCATTCTTTCGGCTGGATTGATGGCAAGGTCGGGGTCGAGGTCGTAATAGTCGGTGATGGAGTAGGGCGAACCGGCTTTGCCTTTGGTAATGTCGGGATGGTTAGGCTTCAAGCCTATCGAGGAGTGTTCCGTCTGCGTGGCATGGCGTAGTATTCCTGTAAGCCAAATATGAGTGAACCCCAGGTCGCTTAGGGTTTTCAAAATGTTGTCGTTGATGTCGTCAAAGTGTCCGCAGCCATTTTCATTTATATCGCCATCGTATTTGGGTTTTGTGTTTCTGTTTCCGAAAAGGCGCGGGAATAGTTGGTAGATATTAATCATAACAAGTTGTTTATCAATACTTTGTTCTTATCATCGTTTATTAAGACCTGACAACTGTAGTGTTGAAGTGCTTTGTCTGTCTTTGCGGGTATGTCATAGTCGCCCCAGAGGTGCATCGGCACGAAATAGTCGGTGGTGAGTTGGTCAAGGAACTGCTTTGGGCCACGATAAATCTCTTTTTCAAGACGTGGGTCAACTGGGAACATCACCAGGTTGAAATGTGTAAATAATTGCTTTATGCTTTCGATGGTGGCGAGGAAGCATCTTTCCATGAAGTTGAGTTTCTCGTCGTCCATCTCATCGGTTAGGTACCAGTTGTTGTTGTCGCCGGCATGATAGGCGGTGACGCCATCCAGTTCGACGGCAAAAGAGCATCCAACATCGGTTGAGGGACAGGCTGTAATGCGGATATTTTCGTCTTGATACACCTCGTTCAGCCTGATAAAATGTGTCACCAAGGCACGCTGCCCCTCGTCGAGTTTTATCTTGATGTCGCGCGAGAGAATTATCTTTATGTCGGTTTCAGCATTGTCAATGATGTCGAAAATGGCTTTGCCAAAATGGTCGGGGTGGGCGTGCGAGTTGACAAAATATACGTGTTTGTTGGTGTTTTGCACGAAGTTGGCAACCGAGTTTGATGTCGTGTCCCTGAAAAAGTCGAAGACGACGGCTGTCTTTGCGGTCTCGAGTATGAAGCAGCTATGGAAAACGAAAGTCAGCTTGAAAGGAGGCATCAGTCATCCTGTTTTACGAAAGTGGTGCCAAAGATGCGATTCAGATGAGCAGGGACGCGCTTCACATAGAAACGGCCTTCTTTGTCAGAGAATTTATAGTGCAACCTGTCGCCTTTGTTTATCGATTTGAAAGCCTTGCGTCCTTGCCAATTGGTCTGGTAATCTGATTCTTTGGTGCGATAGAAGGTGTGTTTCTTCTTGCCTTTGAGGTCGCTGGAAGTGATTTGGTTGAGTGTTGACTTGTCGGCATGGGCAAAACGGGCTCCATCTTTCATATCATGCACGACGAAAGTAAACACCTTGTCGCTGTTTGGCACAATGTCGAAGACCTTCTGTTCGACGGGTGTGTTTATCGAGTCGTAACACAGCTCAGCATAGAAGCGGAATGTGCGCGAATCGTTTTGCAGCGGTATGATGCGCAGCGTCATGGCAGCAGTGTCGCCATCAAGGGCTTTGTAGGTGCCATTTATTGTTCCACAAATCTGGTTCACGTCGTCAATGGTGTATTTTTGTGGTTTCTGTGCGAGGCTGACCGATGAAAAAACAATAGCAAAAGTCAGTATCAGAGTTTTGAAAAGTCTCATAATTCTTAATTTTGCGCAAACTTACGAAATTTTTCGGTACGAACAAGTTTTAAGTTAGATTTGACTTTCTGACACAGGACAAAATTGAGTTTGAAACTATATATTGTGCAGTTTGTTTGGTTTTAGCATCGATGGCAACACAGGAATTCTACGTAAATTAATACCCTTTTAATCGACATTTTATATATTTGCACTTTAAAAACGTCTTTGTATGAATCGGTTCTATCTGATAGCAAAAACATTTTTTTTCTTGCTCATACTGCTGACAAACAACGTCAAATCAGCCACATACACCGTCACCAACACCAACGATAACGGAGAGGGGTCGCTGCGACAAGCCATGACACAAGCAACTTCAAATTTTATGGGTGGCTCAAATATTGTGTTCGACATACCTTTGAGCGACCCAAACTACAACGCTTCTGACGGAACGTTCACCATACATCCACTAAGTGAGCTGCCGTATTTGCTCATAGGAGGCAACAATGTCATTGATGCCACCACACAGGCCGCAAACCATGGCGACACAAACCCTTACGGACCAGAGATAGTCATTGATGGGGGCACTCTGTCGCTGCCGACATGCTTCCGTATAGCTAGCCAAAACAACACCATAAAAGGCTTCAACATTGTTGGGTTTCAGTATGCCATCTTGTTTTTTGGCGGAAACGGCACCGTTGCCGACTGCTACATTGGAGTTATCGCAAATGCCCAAGGCGTGTCGGACAGCCACACCGACTACGGAATAGGAATATCGGGAGGTTCGTATGGAGGCTACAACCTTGGCTATTCACACGATGTGACGATAAGGAACAACATAATAGGCGGTTGCACTGTGGCGGGCATAGCCCTCGTGGGAGTGAACGACAACACCATAACGCAAAACAAAATAGGCAACAATGGCAACATCCCTCTTCCCAACAACCAAGGCATATACCTCACCTCAGCCTCTTCCAACAACACCTTCTCAGACAATGTTGTCTCGGGCAACGAAAATGCGGGAATGGTGCTTGAAAGCACGGGGACAAACAACAATGTCATTGTCGGCAACAAGATAGGAGTAAACACTTATGGCAACGCACCACTAAGCAACCACTACGGTATCATAGTGATGACCAACGCCAACAGCAACCAGATAGGAGGACCATCCACCTCTGAGCGAAACATCATATCCGCTAACCTTGAAATAGGAGTTTACATAGAATCGGCCGACAGCAACATGGTCTGCGGCAACATAATAGGTCCCGACATCACAGGTACACAGATGTTCGAGATAGAACCCGACTCGCTCATGCAGGCCAACGGCGTTGAGATAAACACCACCGGCAAGCACAACATTATTGGGGGTGACACACCAAGTCATCGTAATATCATCTCGGGCAACCGAGTGTATGGATGCATCTATTATGGCAATTGTTCAAACAATAATATTAAAGGCAATTACATTGGCACCGACATCACTGGCAACATGGCATTGCCCAATGCAACAGGGATTTGCGTCGATGGCTCATCGCACAACAACATTATGGAGCACAATGTGCTGTCGGGCAACCGCAGCTATGGACTTTTTATAGTGACACAAGGAACCGACAACAACGTCTTCCGAGGCAATCTTGTTGGCACAAATGCCGATGGTACCACAGCCCTTCCCAACGATGTGGGATTGATGCTTGCAGCTACAGCCAAGGGCAACATCATTGGAGGAGACACCGACGACGAGCGCAACATTTTTTCAGGGAACACATACGCTGGAATAGAAGTGACCGACAACGATACCCGCAATAACAAGATAAAAGGCAACTACATAGGCACTGACATAACAGGCAATGCTCCACTACCCAACGAGAACGGCATCATCGTGAGTGCCCTTGTGAAAGAACTTGACATCAGCAACAACGTCGTTGCTGCAAACAATCGTTTTGGCATTGTCATCACCGACCAAGCCGACAGCATACGCATCGAAAACAACAATATAGGCATAGGTACCGACTCCACAACTCCACTCGGAAACAGCGCGTGCGGCGTGCTATTGGGCAACGGCGCATCAAATTGCAATATATGCGGCAACATCATAGCCCATAACGACACTGCCGGCATTATGCTCATGGATGAGACCACTCTTAACAACCGCATCACGCAAAACTCCATCTTTGGCAACAGATATGCGGGAACTGACATTTTTCCCTGGGGCATAAACGAGAACGACCCAGGCGATACCGACGATGGATGCAATCATTTGATGAACTATCCTGTAATAGAGCTTGTTGAATACAACCCAGCCACGCAAAGAACTCACATAAAAGGCCATCTGGACACGCAGAATCCGCAAAATGCCACTATTGAGCTCTTTATCGCCGATGATGACAACATCTTTGGTCTGGTGCGCCAAGGCAAGACATTCATTGCGTCAACACACCCTGATAGCAATGGTGATTGGTCTATAAACACCTCCAATGTCAGTTCGGGTACGGAAATTACCGCTACAGCCACCGATGCCGACGGCAACACCTCCGAGTTTTCGGCCATCTGTACCACTGTTGAATCGGTAAAAGAAAACGAAAATCCACAAATCACCATAAGCCCAAACCCCACATACGGATTGCTTAATGTTACTGCAAATAGCGGACTTGAGACATGCTCGATAAAACTGGTGGATGCCACTGGCAAAAGCGCATCGCTCAAGTTGGTCAACCGGTCGGAGAAGGGAATTTATGTCGATATAACTAATAATAAATCAGGAGTTTATGTGTTGGAAATAGTTTTTCCACAGGGCGAAAAGACAAGTGCTCAAATAATAAAACTGTAATATTTGAAAAGATGAAAAAAATAATATTGCTTTTTCTTTTTATCATAAGCATAAACAACCTTGAATCGGCCAATCATATTGTGTCAAACACCTCTGACAACGGTGTTGGCTCGCTGCGTTACGCACTGCAAATGTGCCTTACTGTCGAGGGTCCGCACCTTATCAGTTTTAATATCCCCACTACCGACAACGGCTATGATGCGACAGCTGGAGTGTGGGTGATAAATCTATCAAGCGACCTGCCCCTCATTATGAAAGGTGGCGTCACCATTGACGGTACCACACAAACAGCCTTTGCTGGCGATACCAACCCTCTTGGACCAGAAATAGTAATCGACGGCAACAGCAACCGCGACTACGGCCTGCGCTTCATGAATGCGGGTAATGCCGTGGTAAAAGGAATAAACATACGTCGATTTACAAAAGGAATGCAGTTCTATAATTCACCAAACAGCTGTGTAAAAGGGTGTTATATTGGCACAAACCATACGGGTTCAGAAATCATGGCTAACGACATAGGACTGGAATTTATCTCCAACTCCGACGATGCGATAATAGGTGGCTCAAGTCCACCGGAACGTAATATTGTTTCGGGCAACCAGCATATTGGCATTCGCCTTCTCGATGTGAAACGCTGCAAGGTGATTGGTAATTATATCGGCACTGACCGCACTGGCACCGTGGCATTGCCCAATTATGACGGCATGAGTCTTGAAGGTGCTGTGCAGCAATGCATTATTGGCGGAACCGAACCTGGCGAGCGCAATCTCATATCGGGCAACACCGACTATGGGCTACCGCTATTTGGCGCAGGAGCAACACAAAATGTCATCATTGGTAACTTTATTGGCACCGATGCGACAGGAACTGAGGCCATTGGCAACACCTATGGTGTTCTTTTTGATGACGGCTCTTTTGGAAATAGGGTAGGCGGCGAGAGTGACTCCGAACGCAACATCATTTCGGGCAATGTGGGCTATGGAGTGTTTTTCTACAACAATGGCACAAACAGCAATGTATTGAGGAACAATTACATAGGAACGGATGTCAATGGCACTGCCGCTATACCTAACACAGCAGGCATAATAATAGACGGCATCTCATACAACAACATCATTGACCGCAACATCATCTCGGGCAATCTGCAATCGGGCATAGGCATCAACATCACAGGTTCTGACGAGAATGTGATAACTCGAAACTCCATAGGCATTGATGCCATCGGTAATCCCTTGCCCAACGGCATGGACGGGATAAGAATCTCGCAAGGTCCTAGGCTAACAAAAATCGGCGGCACTACAGACGAGGCCAATGTCATTGCAAACAATGGAGGATGCGGTGTTTACATCACAAACGACAACTGCACCGAGAACCTCATAAGCTGCAACAGCTTTTACGGCAATGGCAGTCTGGCCATCGACCTGTTTGAGCCTGGCGTGAATGCTAATGACCTAGGCGATAATGATAGTGGAGCCAACAACAAGCTCAACTATCCCGAAATAACCGCAATAGAGCAGACAAGAGACATAATGCACATTGAAGGCATTTTAGACACACATAATCCCGAACAATGTGAGGTTCAAGTCTATATGGCTTGGCCCGACCCGTCGGGACATGGTGAAGGATATGCCTACTTTCACTCGGTGACACCTGATAATAATGGCTATTGGCAGACCGACATCAACATATCGGGCAGTGTCGAGATAACCACACTCGCCATTGATGCAGCTGGCAACACCTCAGAGTTTGGCGCAACATGGAACAACGAAGGTCCTCTTAGCGTGAACAGCAACGAAACTAGCTTCTACATATATCCCAATCCCGCACATAGCATGCTCATAATCAACCTGAAACAAAACAAGCACAATGTTGTAAGTATTTATGACACAAAAGGCAATGTGGTATACGACAACGAAGGATGTTTTGAGACACTTTGCATCAATATTGACCACCTCGCCAACGGGATATATAATGTTGTTTGCAATGGCGAGAGCCGAAAGATTATTGTCGGGAAGTAGCTAAATGCCGTGTTCACCATCATCTGACACGTACCACCTTTATTTTAGTAAAAAAAGCAGACTCTGTCTCACTGTTTTGCGCTGTGCGTTAATATTTGACTGCACTCGACGACTTATGTCATGTTTTGACCGCCGCCGGAGTTTGTTTGTGTGGTGTTGCCGTACGCGCAGTTAGTTGTCTTTCTCGATGATCATTGTTGTCGTGGTGACAATAGAACCCTATACCGGGTGTTGTGCATTTGCAGTCTTTGCTTTTGTTGCAGCAGCAAAGGGCTATCATAGCTACCTGGATCACGAGCTTAGTTGGGAGTTGTTAAGTTGGAAGTGTGGGCTATGAGGAAGGTGTGACGATGCATGGCGATTCTGTCGTCCCTGTGCCGTGGATGCCGTACCAATGTGCGGCATCCACGATTATAGGCAGCAAAGCCTTTCGTGCTTATGTCTCTCGTGTCTCTAAGTCCCGAGTCACGCTGCCATGGCCGGTGCTGGTATAGATTACTTGTTAAGGTTTATGAATGGCATTGAATTACCCAGCATATATTCAGGCAGCTTGCCGTCCCATTTCTGAACGGCCTCATACTCTGTCAGTTTCGGGTTGTTTTCAAGAGCCGTGGCCTTGATGCGCATGGCCTCTGCATCGGCCTCAGCTTTTATCTTGGTCTGCTTGGCTTGTTCTTCAACTTGAACGGTGAGGTTCTTGGCTTTCAGGGCGTTTTGCTCGGCAACCTGCTTCTCCTTGATGGCGTTCTCGAAGGCGTCGTCAAAGTCGATGTCGGTGATTTGGAACTGTATGTTGGTGAAATATGTGCTGTCCAAAGTGCGGCGCAGCAGGTTCTCAATGTCGCGGCGCACGGCGTCACGGTTTTCGACAATCTGTGTGGCGGCGAAGTTGCCGAAGCACTCTTTCATTGAGCTTCTGATGAAAGGCTCTATTATCTTGTTGTGATAGTCCTCGCCGACGTTCTTTATCAGCTTGCAGACGTTTGTGCGCACAAGGTCATAGTTGATGGTGTAGTTGACCTCCGAGGTCTGCACGTCGCGGGTGTAGCTGTTTTCCTTTCCATCGACTTTCTTGCGCTGTATGTTGATTTTACGCACGTCCTGCACGAAAGGAATCTTGACATGAAGACCATCGGTGACAGCTTCGTCCTGTATCTTGCCAAAGGTGCTTAGAATGCCTAGCTCAGTCGACTCTATCGTGTAGAACGAACTGAAAAGCAGGATAAGACCGAAGATTATCAGAATAGAGATAAGAATACCGTTTCTGACTTTTTTTGGATCGACATTTTGATTAAAAGTGTTACTCATGGTATTTTATTTTTAGTTGTTTTTGTATAAATTATTGTTCATCAAATAGTTATATGCGTTTTCTGGCATAAAGTGCCTTACGCTGATGTTGTCTGCTATGCAGTTTCTGATGAATGTGGATGACAATTCGATGATGGGAGTCTCGACAACACGTACCGAAGGATGGTTTATCAGTTCTCCGCCATCGTAACCCCTGCGCGGGAAGACTACAATGTTGTAGTTGTTGAGAATTTTCTCGTAGTCTTTCCATTTGTCGAGGTTCTGTAGGCTGTCCATTCCGCATACGAAAACAAACTGGTTGTAAGGATATTGCTCCGACAGATGTTGCAAGGTGTTGATGGTGTATGACGGTCTGGGCAGGTGCATCTCCACATCGCTGACCTTGATGAAATGGTCGTCGCCGACAGCGAGGCTGGCCATCTCAAGCCGGTGCTGGTCGTCGAGCAATTCCGCTTTGGGCTTCAAAGGGTTTTGTGGCGAAACCAACAGCCATAGTTCGTCAAGTTCACCGAATGTCACCAGATAGCTTGCCAGCATGAGGTGTCCGTGGTGGATGGGGTTGAACGAGCCAGAGTATATGCCTATCTTTTTCATTTTGCTAGGAAGTCGGTGACTATCTTGAGTATCTCATCTTTGGCCGTTTGCAGGTCGTCGTTGACGATGGTGACATCGAACTTGCCATCGGCGAAGTTTGTCTCCCAATCGGCTTTGGCGAGGCGTTTCTCAATCTCCTCTATCGAGTCGGTCTGACGGTTGATAAGGCGTTGGCGCAGCACCTCTATCGAAGGTGTCTTGATGAAGACCGACAGGGCCTCGTCGCCATAGAACTTCTTGATGTTCACGCCGCCGCACACATCCACGTCGAAGGCAACATCCTTGCCCTCGTTGCGCATTGCCTCGACCACGGATTTCAGAGTGCCGTAGCAGCGACCAGCATAAACCTCCTCCCATTCAAGGAACTCGTCGTTCTCGACACGTTTCATGAATTCTTCCTGACTGAGGAAGTAGTATTCGACGCCGTCTTTTTCTTCGCCGCGCGGGGCGCGTGTGGTGGCCGATACAGAAAAGGCCAGACTTGGTATGTTCTCCATCAGGTGGTTCACCAGAGTGGATTTTCCAGAGCCCGAAGGGGCGGAGAATATCAGTAATTTGCCTTTGTTCATGGAATTATTCTTTTTTAACTTCTATCGTAACTTCAGTTTTTTAACTTCCCATTTAACTTCTATAAAATATTGCACACCTGCTCTTTAATCTTCTCCAGCTCGTCTTTCATGTGCACCACTATCTTCTGTATGTCAACTTCGTTTGCTTTCGAGCCGAGGGTGTTTATTTCGCGTCCCATCTCTTGGGCTATGAAGCCGAGTTTCTTGCCTCCCTGGTCGTCGTTGCAGGTCTCGTTGAAGTAGTTGCAGTGCTGGCGGAGGCGTACTTTTTCCTCTGTGATGTCGAGTTTCTCAAGATAATAGATGAGCTCCTGCTCGAAGCGGTTCTCGTCGTATTTGTTGTCGGCAGTCAGCTCCGACAGGTTCTTGAGTATGCGCTGCTTGATGGTCTCGTGCCTCGATTTCTCGTAAGGCTCCACATCGTTGAGCAGCGAGGCGATGAGGTTTGAGCGCATGACGAGGTCGTTTTTCAGTATCTCGCCTTCTTTTATGCGGAAAGCCTCAACCTTGTCGAGGGCTTCATCGAGGGTTTTCTCTATTGTCTTGACAAAATCATCGTCGTATTGCGTTTCGGGGGCAGCCAGCACGCCTGGCAGACGGAACACCAAAGTGGCCATGTCAACTGGCTCGGCAATACCGGTGTGCTGACAGATGGTCTGTATCTGGCTTACGTAGCTTTTCACAGCGGCCTCGTCGAAGGCGTTTGTGGTGCTGGCAGTGTCAGTTATGGTGATTATTGCGTCGATTTTGCCGCGGAGCAGCTTGTTGCCGATTTTGTTGCGCAGGTCTATATCGTAAGCCCTAAGCTCGGCCGGTAATTTCAGCTGCAGGTCTATCTGCTTGCTGTTCAGGGTTTTAACCTCGGCGGTGATTTTTTTCGACTGGTATGTGTTTTCGGCTATTCCGTAGCCTGTCATTGAGCGTATCATATTACAAGTTTTAGTTTTGCAAAGTTATTAAAAATGCGTTTTTGTTTTCATTTTATCAGTCTTCTTCTTTGGGAATGTCGCAATACACCTCAAGCATCTTGCTTTGTTCGATGCTGACGATATTGACTTTCTTCACGCTGTTGGGTATCAAGACGCATTCTCCTTTTTTCACGGCAAGCGAACCGCCGTCCCACTGGAGTGCAAAAGTGCCGTCGACGCAGAGTAGTATGACAAACGAGTCGATGGGGGAGTAGTCCTTGACCATCTGTCCTTGCAGCTGCAGGTAGTTTGTGGTGAAATATGGGCTGTTTATTACTGGCACAGTGGCGTTTTGGGTTTCTCTTTGATATTCGGTTTTCTGGCAGTCAACTTGGGTGAAGTCTATGGCATCGACCGATTCGGGGATGTGCAGTTGCCGTTTCATGCCGGCCACGTCGATGCGGTCCCAGTCGTATATGCGGTAGGTGACGTCGCTGGTCTGCTGAATCTCGGCTACCATGATGCCTGGACCGAGGGCGTGAATCATGCCTGCGGGAATGTAGAAGACATCGCCTTCGACAGCTTCGATATTATTGAGGTATCGTTCTATGTTATTGGTTTTCAGAATGTTGATATATCTTTCTTTGTCAATATTGTGGTTCAGTCCCATGACGAGTTTAGAGTCTTTGTCGGCCTGCATCACATACCACATCTCGGTTTTGCCGTTCTCGAAACCGCGTTTTTGTGCTATCTCATCGTCGGGATGGACTTGAACTGAGAGCCAGTCGTTGGCATCGATGACTTTCACAAGAATAGGGAACTGCTCGCCATAGCGGTCGAAAACGCTTTCGCCCACAAGGTCACCCATGAATGTTTCAACAAGGTCGTTTATCTCGTCACCGGCAAAGTCACCGTTTTCAACGACGCTCTGTTCGTCCCACACGCCCGACAACAGCCACATCTCGCCACAGTTTGGCATGTTGCCGTAGTCGTGGTTGAGCACCTTTTTTATTTTTTGTCCACCCCATATCTTGTCCTTGTAGATGGGCTTGAATTTCATTGGATATAGAACATTCATCATTTCTCTATTTTGGTGGCAAAGGTAATGTATTTTTTTGTATTTTTGCAAACGATAAATTGTGGCTTCGACTCAAATGATTTATTATGGTATTTAGTAGCAATGTCTTCCTGCTTTATTTTCTGCCTCTTTTCTTGATATGTTATTTTATATGTCCTAAGAGATTCAGAAATTACGTCATATTGCTGTTCTCGGTAGTGTTTTACGCTTGGGGAGCCCCTGATTTCATATTGTTGCTTTTGGGTTCCACCATCATTAATTTCTACTTGGTTAAGTTGATGCGTAAAACGGAGAAGACTGGGCTGAAACGGCTTTATTGCGGTCTGGCAATAGCAGTGAGTTTGGGGCTTTTGGTTTATTATAAATATGCTAACTTCTTGATTGACAACCTAAATGCTCTTATTGGCCTTTTTGGAGTCAATTCCATCAAGATGGCGAAGGTTTTGCTGCCGATAGGAATCTCGTTTTTCACTTTCCAGTCGATAACCTACGTCATCGACACTTATCGTGGCAACAACGAGCCAATGGACAAGTTGTCGGACTATATTGTCTATATAATGATGTTTCCGCAGCTCATTGCCGGACCAATAGTGCGCTATTGCGACATAGAGAGCGAGATTCGTGAGCGCGAATACAAAGTCACAGAGTTTTTGCATGGCTTTTATCGTTTTGTCATAGGTCTCTCGAAAAAGGTGCTGATTGCCGATGTTATCGGTTTACAAGTCGATAAGCTACTTGGAGGAGATTTGGCCGCCATGGACACCGGCACTGCATGGATTGCCATTGCAGCCTATACCATGCAGCTCTACTTCGACTTTGCCGGCTACTCCGACATGGCAATAGGACTTGGTAAAATCATGGGATTCCATTTCCCCGAGAATTTCGACAACCCATACAACTCTGCAAGCATAACCGAGTTTTGGCGCCGATGGCACATCACTCTTGGAGCGTTTATGCGCAACTACCTCTACATACCGTTGGGCGGCAATCGTTGCTCGAAAAGCAGGATGTATTTCAATCTGTGGGTCGTGTTCTTGCTTTCTGGCCTGTGGCATGGTGCAAGCTGGAACTTCGTTATCTGGGGTGCTTATCACGGCATCTGGCTCGTGCTTGAACGCATGGGGCTGAAGAAGTTCTACGACAAGATAGGCAAAGCGCCGAGCGTCATCATCACTTTCATCATTGCTATGGTTGGATGGGCCATATTCCGCATCGAGAACCTCAACGATGCATTCACCTTCATCGGACGCCTGTTCGCCTTCGACTTCAGCAGCTTCGGCATCGCCGCCGACTCGCAGTTCTACACCACCTTGATAGTGGCTCTGGTGTTTTCTTTTATCGCGCTTTTCCCGTTTGGAAAGAAACTGCAGGAGTGGGTATATGTCAAAGAATACAACGTTGCCGGTCATACCATAGTCTGGCTTGTGGCGTTGTTCGTGCTTTTCTTCAACATTGCAAGCCTTAACGCGGTGGGTTTCAGTCCGTTCATTTATTTCAGATTTTAATGCCATGAAAAACACACGTCCATACTATATAACACTTGTGGTAACACTGATAGTCCTCATCACCTTGCCGGCAATTCAACAGATGACGGGTCTGTTCAAATTACCGCCGTTGAAAGGATTCAACAATCCTGTTGAGATGCCAGAGTTGACTTTTGAGAACTATAAATCCGGCAATTTCCAGTCGGGCGTGAACGATTACTTGAAAGACAACTTAGGCTTCCGCGAGTGGCTCATACCTCTCTATAACCAATATGCCTGGGACTTGTACAGAAAGACAGAGAACAATGGTGTTTTCTTTGGGAAAGACAACTGGCTTTTTTTCTGGGAACACATGCAGGACCAGTATGAAAGTCTCACCTACAAATATGCCAACACACCTGAGGAGATGGCCGCAACTTTCGAGAAAGACGCCAAAAGCCTGTATATGCTTCAGGAGGTCTTGAAAAGCTATGGTACAACGCTTTTTGTGTGTATCTCTCCAAGCAAAAACGAGCTTTACTCCGATTTGCTCCCTGAAAACAAAAATTTCTATAAGCCCGAAGGCGTGCATGCCGATGTGTTTTATCCGAAACGGTTCAAGGAACTTGGAGTGAACTTTTTGGACCTTAATGCTTTATACAAAATCATGATTGATAGTGTTGATTATCCTCTTTTCTATAAAGCGGGTTCACATTACACACATTTGGCAGCTACCTACACTGCTGACACCCTCGTAAAATACATGGAAGCTATAAGCGGGCTGAACATCCAGAATTTTACTTTTCAGGAACCTTACACCAAAAAACCGAAGAACATCGACAGGGATATGGAAAATTTGTATAACCTTATTTTCCCGATAGAAAAGGTCGATTATTATTATGTCAGCATAGATCCTGTTGCCGACAGCACTGCCATAAAACCTAAGTGGCTGACCATAGGCGACTCTTTTTATTGGAACATTGCCGAAGAGATACGTGAGGCCGGACTGTTTGAGGCGACCCCTTTCTGGTATTACAACAAGGAAGTATATTTTGACCCGGGCAGACTTTATACCGATGAACTCAACATTGTGGATGAGCTTATCTCCGCCGACATAGTGATGCTTTACTGGTGCCCGATCAACCTTTACGCCTTGGAGCACGGTTTTGTGAACAACGCCTTGCTTTCGTTTTGTTACGACCCAAACTACCGCCGCAACCTCATCGAATACATGAAAAACGACGAAGAGTGGTACAACAGCATAGTTGAGAAAGCCAACGACAGAGGTGTCAGCATTGATGAAATGCTGAAGATTGACGCAGATTACATGATAAACCAGCGTATAGAAGAAGATTTCGGCAACTTTGACGATACAACATTCCCCTCTGTGCGAATCGAGGCCTTGTCGGGTGTCGATGAGTTCTTTAAGGACAAGTCGGCCACTGAGATTTTTGCTCTGAAACAAAAGTACAGACAGCTAAAAAAGGAAAACCCCGACGCTGACTGGAGAACCTTGTTTGAAGAAGCAGCACAATAAAGTTTTATTTATATATTTTTGGTATGTATAGTATAAAAACCAGAGTTACAACAAGTTATTGCGGCAGCGACGGATGCATGAAATTGTACTCTGCCCTGCTTCTGATGCAGGACTGTTCGGAGTTGTGGATTGAGAGCGAGCCCGACTACCAACGTTTTTTCATCGAAAACAACATGGCGCAGCTTCTTGCCTCGCGTCAGGTGGAAGTGATACGCAAACCAAGATATAAGGAGGAGCTGACCATCACTACGAGTGTTTATGACATGACACCGATGTATGGCTTCCGCAACACATTCATTTACGATGCCGACGGCAAGGTGTGCTATAAGTCATACAGCATCGGTGCTTTTGTGGATATGGTGAACAAGAAGCTGCACCGCATCGACGAAGATGTTATTAAAACGATTACTATCGACGACAAGCTCGACATGAACTACCGTGAACGCCGCATCTCAATACCAAAGACTGAGCCCAAGCAATGTCATCCAATAGACATTCTGCGCTCCGACATCGACTATAACAACCATGTCAACAACGTGAGCTATACTCGCATGGCGCTTGACATTCTCCCCCATGACTTTGAACCCAAGGAGATGAGGGTTGAATACAAGTCGCAGACAAGGTTTGGCGACACCTTACAACCTCTTCTCTTCACCGTTGACAACGGCTACATCGTCAGCTTCATGGCAAACGGGCATGTCTGCACCATTGTTGAGTTTTTGGCTTGACAATACATTTTTATTACACGAAGGAACATATTTTCCTATGGGAAAGTGTTGGAAAAACACAAAAACAGCAAGGACACATCACAATCCCTGCTGGTTTATGATGGTTTGAGATTTCGTTTATGCTGTTTTGCTTGGCGGATTAATTTCAAATCCGCTATTTCAAGGATGTCGGATTTGTAATCCGACAGGACTGGTAATCAACAAGATATTCCACGCCGTAGCAATACGGCATTTTAGATAACTCTCCTTGATTATGGTTAGCCCCTAAAGGGCTTTGTGGAAATTTAGGACCCAAGGTCAGTTACAAACGCTATTGGTTATATGTTCAGTTAATTGTGATTATCCTTTTGTTACATTAAGTTTTTCGTTTATCTCTTCTTCCAAATATGAATATACATAGCCTGGACTTTGGAAATACAGGCCTGTTTCAGAATTGGCTATATTTTGGAATGTGTCTGATTCGTAATAGCATCTGAAGGCTTCTTCCAAACCCATGCCCTTGCGCTCCATCAGCATGGCGATCAAGTCTTTCGACAAGGTTTCTTTCAAATATCTGAATTCTGCCGGTGTTACATTCATAGCCTTTTCAGTTTTGATATGGCCAAAGGTGTACAAAATGCATATTGGAAAGTGATTCCTTTGTAGTACTCAAGGTTTTTGAGAAAAGCCTTCATTGAAATCTTTCTCTCCCTAAGGTCACGAATTTGGACACCAACCGTGTCATTAGCGATAGGTCCGTATATTAAATCATAATTATGACTAAAATCCTGCTTTTCGTCTCGATTGTTGTAAACAAACTCCGCCCATTCCTCGGTATAGTTCTCAAAGCGTTTGACTTTCATCATGCTTATATCATTCTCTCCAAAATCGAAAACTGTTATGCTTTCCACTCCTCCGCCTGTCATAACCTTGAACCGAGCCATTTCTTTTGCTTGTTTTTCGTTGTCGGAAAGATAAAATGCTTTTCCAAAATCCTTGTAAGGTCTGGATTTTGCGAGGTCTATTTCCTCAATCATCATATTTGAACCATGATAAAGCAGCATTATAAAGTCCCTCCATGTCTTCTGCAATATGAGGCCAAGCCGTCAACGCTGTCGGCAAACGAAAGCGTATGCATAATGTCATAGCATTGTTCAATGAGTTTCATGCCGTTGTGCCTGTCAATATAGAGGAACGAATCTTTTTCCGAAAGGTTGAACCTTCTGGCAAACTCATTCACCAAAGCAATCGTATATTCTATGATATTCAGCGTCCGTTTCGACATGGTTTTTTATTTCTTCACTTTGCAAAAGTTACATTTTTATGTTGCAAAATTACATAATTTTTCCAAAACCATTGTTTAGAAGTATTGAAAAATTAAAATAGGATGCACCTATTGGCACATCCTATTTGTTTTTTACCTATTAGTTACAGATTCTTGATTACTTGAAAGCATTCTCACTCAATCCTTTGCCGCTAAGGGCGAGGTCTTTCATATAGCTTGGAACCTCTTTGCCAAGGTACTTGTCAACATAGATCTTGGCGAGATATTGTCCGAGCATGAATCCGTGTCCGCGGAGACCGGTCAGCATACCCACCTCGGGGTCAACGATGTAGCGTGGCTCCATATAGTAGCCTGCCCACACAGCGTGGAAGCCTACCGAAGCGAGGTTAGGAATCCAGTCGGCGAAGACCTCGCTGACGATTTCCAAGAACTCCTTGCTATTGTATTTCAGGTTCTGTCGAGCCTCGAAAGCATCGCAGTCGGGCGAGGCGCAGCCTATTATCTGGCCCGTGTGCAGGAACTGCTGTCCATAGACAGCGCTGAAGCCCTTATAGTGGCGGCGGTCGATGACCATGTCGAGCGAGTCGCCCATCTTGCCGAGGTTAGGCAGTCGGCGGGTGATGAAGGCTTGGTGCTTCACAGGGTATAGCTGCGTGTCGATGCCGAGCATGTCGGTGAACTTCTCAGCACCCCAGCCCAACGAGTTGACAAAGTGCTCGCAGGTGAACTCCACAAACTGTTTGTCGTGGGTGCGGACAAGAGCAACATACTTGTCGCCTTTCTTGCCTACCGAAAGCAGTTCGCAGTCTTCCATCAGCCTTCCGCCATGCTCAACGGCTATGCCACGTATGAAGTCGATGGTGCGGCCAGGGGTGGCTTGCCAGCAGTCGTTCGAGATGAGGGCGTGGCTATATGCGTTGCTTTCCATGTTCCACAATGGTGAAATCTCTTTCTGGAAGTCTTTCTTCTCAATCATATATGCATCGCTCCAAGCGCGCGAGGCGTCGAGAGCTTTGTAGGTGGCCTCGTCGTGCACGAGGTTCACATAGCGAGTCATCTTGAAGTCGATGTTATGGACTGCCTGTATGCTCTTGAATATCTCAAGGTTGTGGTTGGCGATGTCGGATATGTCAGGGTTGGAGAAAGCGGGACGACCTCCACCGATGCAACGCCACGATGAGCCGTGGTCGTAGTTGATGAGGACGGGTTTCATGCCTGCTTCGGCAAAATAGCGGAAAGCACCGCTGCCGGCGATACCACCACCTGCTATAAGCACCTTGACCTCTTCTTTGCGGACGTTGTTGCCTGTCTGGAAGATAAATCTCTCCTTGGCTTTAGGGTTATATAGGTCACCGAGGGTGACTTGGTTGGCCAGAGGCGCGCGTGGCGACGACTCGCCAACCAGCTCTATTCCGTGCGAACGCAGTATCTGACGGGCACGCGACACGCAGCGTTTGCCACGGCATGGACCCATACCCATACGGGTGATGTGTTTCAGCTCGTCAACGGAGATGTATTTGCGGTCGCCAATGACATTAAGGATGGTGTTGAGGTCAACATCCTCGCAGTGGCATACGTATGTCTCGCTCTCAACATCGTGCAGAGGCTTGAACTCAAGCGGTTTGGGATAGCGTTCCTTGAGGATGAAGCCACGAGCGGCAATGATTTGTTCGCCCGTGATGTTGGTTGCCTTGACACGAACGACGTGTGTCTTGTTGGGCTTACGAAGAACTTTCTCGATGATGCCTTCACCGACAGGCTTGCCGTTGTTGTCGATGAGGAACACCTCTTTGTCCTCTTCCACATCGTATTCGACGGGAAGGAACAGTGTGTTCTTGTTGATGTCGTAGCCGAAGATGGCAAGGCCGGGACAGTGGTTCACGCACTGCATACAGCCGATGCACTTGCTGTAGTCGACAACAGGAGTGGTGTTGGTGCTTGCCTTGGTGATGGCGCCTTGTGGGCAACTGAACGAGCATGGGTTGCAGGCGAAGCCATACAAGCAGTCGAGCTGAACGAAAGGTTTTTCCAGCATACGCTCCTTGCTTGGCAGGTTGGGTTTCTCCAACACACGTATAGGGTGTTGTTGCGAGTCGATGTATTGACGTGATATTTCAAGATACTCGTCGTAGTTTATGCGTATGCCGAGGTTTTGTGCCACTTCGTAGGCGGCTTGCTTGCCACGTAGCACTGCGCTTGTGCCTTCGCCAATGCGGACAGCGTCGCCGCAGCCGTAGGTGTTGAGGCCGAATACCTGCTTACCCTTGTTGAGCAGCTGGTCGTCGGGGATGAGACCCGTGCAGATGTTGATGATGTCGATGTCGTCTATTATCTTCTCCGTTCCAGGTATAGGTTTGAAGTTCTTGCATTCGGCTATCACTGCACCCACTATGCCAGTGTAGTCTTTGTTAGGAATGGCTTTCAACAATACGTGAGAGGTGAGAATCGGTATTCCCAGACGACGCACGCGGTTGGCCTGAACAGGGAAGCCTCCTTCGTGGTCCATGCCCTCGATGATGGCTTTTATCTCGGCACCGGCCTGCATTCCTTGATAAGATGTCAGATAGCCTATGTTACCTGCTCCTACTGTCAGTACGCGTTTGCCAAGCAGGGTGTTTTCCTGGTTCATCATCTTCTGGAAAACGGCTGCGGTATATACACCAGGCACGTCGTCGTTTTCAAATGTCGGCATGAAAGGTACCGCACCGGTAGCCACCACAAGATGCTCGGCATCCACATAGCCCACTTCCTGAGTCACCACGTTCTTGATGGCTATGCGTTTGCCTTCGAGCAGGTCCCATACGGTGTTGTTGAGTAATATGCCTTCGTGGTTGTCGCCAGCAAGGGTCTTGGCGATGTCGAAGCCACGCATCCCGCCGAATTTCTTCTCTTTCTCGAAGAAGAAGAACTGGTGGGTCTGCATGTTGAACTGTCCGCCTATGCTGGCGTTGTTGTCGATGACTATGTTCGGTATGCCCAGTTCGTTGAGTTTCTCGCGGCAAGCCAGACCGGCAGGACCGGCACCTATGATGGCGACGGTGGTCTTGTAGATCTTGACTTCGTCCTGTGAGTTGGCCTCCACTTTGGGCTGGTAGTCCTTGGGTATCTCACGCACCTCTTTCACGCCGTCGATTTTGGTGATGCATATACGGCGTATCTTGCCGTCAACGAGCATTTCGCAGGCGCCGCATTTGCCTATGCCGCATTCGAGGCTTCGGTTGCGACCGTCGAGGCTGTGGCTGTGGACGGGAAATCCCGCTTGGTGCAAGGCGGCGGCTATGGTCTTGCCACGCTGTCCGCGCACCACTTGACCTTCATAAGAAAATTCTACCAAATCCTCGGCGGGGATTTCTAGAATAGGGTGTTTCTCAATTTTATACATAGTTTGTCGATTTTGAGTTAGCAAAATAATAGTCGCAAATTTACAAAAACTATTAAAAAACAAGTTTTTTTTGTTTTTTATTTTGATACTCCGATTATCATAAATTTTGCCGTAAACAAAAATGAAAAGTCTTTCTATTTGTGTTACTATTTTTGCTTTTGCTGTTTTTACTTTCTCCGCTAACCTCTCACTTTTTCCTGTCAGCCCTTTCTTTCATCATCATCTGATAGCTGTTGAAGAGGTTCTGCCAGACCACATAAAGTGTTGGCACAATGCAGCTGAGAGGGTTGAGGAAGTTCTGTGCCATCCAGATAGCGAGGACGGTGTTTTTCTGTCCCAAAGCCTGTCCACCGGCAATGGAGTCGCCATAGCGCTTTCCTATCTTCTTTCCTGCCCAGAACTGCAAAGCGCAGGCTAAAATTGAGGTCGCGACCATCATCATGAACATGGTCCTCTGCTCGTTGAAGTTGTTGATAATCATGCCAATGGCGCGGGCAATGACAATCGTCAACGAGACCGCCCATACATAGAAAGAGGCGTTTTTGTGTTTGTTGATATATTCGTTCGCCTTGGGCCAGGCAAAGCGTGTGAGCATAGCGAGCAGAAATGGCAAAATCAGAAGTGGAAACACTTTGGCGAGAATGGTAAGGAACGACTGCCAGAAAGAGATGTCGGGCGAGGCCCCTATCAGTGTGAACGAGAGCGGGGCTGCAATGGCTACCATGATGTTGCAAAGCATGAGATAGGTGCTCATCATGGCTATGTCGGCGCCAAGGATGAGCGAGACGGCTATAGCAGCCGACGCCGTGGGGGCAAGGATTGTCAGAAAAGTGCCTTGTGCCACAACATCGTCAAGAGGTCGGATGATGAAATAACACACTGTGGAAACCACAATCTGAAACAAAAGCAGCCATATATCAAACATGGTGACACGCATCTTTCTTACGTCCAAAGCGTTGAACGAGAAAAACAGCATTATAAAGATGAGATATGGCAGGACGGGACTTAAAACGGCTATTTGTTCGTGAAAGAACAGTCCCAAAAGAATGGCAATCGGTAATATCCAGCTCTTATATCGTTGCATCACGCCTCCGTCTGTAGTGTTTTGAATCCGCAAAATTAAGAAAAATATGTTTCTACGCTCAGTCACTGACTTAAAAGAAAAGAGGAGCGTGAAAGCCCCTCTTTCCTCGGACGTGCATTTTATAATCGTTATTTTTCAAGTTGCTTTATTTTCACTTCGTGGTTTGGATTCCATAAATCGGGACCACCCCAGCCCACATGGAAACAATGTAACTCTCGTTTTGTACAGTCGATAAGATAGCAAAACTCCTCATCGCCATGGAAACATGTTGTTAATTCGTAACTGTTGTCGACAGACTCATACAATGAGCTGAAGATGCCTTTCATGATACCATTCACTATGGAAATAGCACTGGGGTATTGGTCAACGCAGTACTTCGGTTTTGAGAAGAATCCTATCTTCTCCAAATAGGCCTTGATGTCATTCCCGATGCCTTCAGGATAGCCGTCATGGTGGTGATAAAGGTAAAAAATGTCGATTCCATCGGTTATTTTGATATGTGCGCGTGTGCTCATCTCTTTTCGGTTTTAAAATAAATAGTCCAATAAGTAATCGGGTTCTTCCTCAAGGAAGTAGTCCATCTGTGTCTCGTAGATGTCATCCAGCTTGATGACGGGGAAATTTCTTGGTGTTTTCATGTTATTGATTTTAAGGGGTTAGTAATTCTTTCGTTGTGCCAGCCCGATGTGACTCAGGGTCACATCGGGGTATGGCAACATGGAAAAAAGTCAGGAGGCTTTTCTCTCGTCGATAAGCGAGAATCCGTTGACAAGTATTTCAGTTGAAGAACAGCGTTTGCCGTCGGCGTTGGTCCACTCGTTGTTGTGCAGCATGCCATGTATCATCATCTTACAGCCTTTACGCACAAGGTTTTGAACCAACTCGGCCTGGTTTCCCCAAGCTTTGATGTTGAACCATTGCGTGTCGTAGGTGCGCTGCTTGTCGGCACCGATGCGGGGTTGGGCGACAGCGAGGCGGAACGAAGCCATCTTTTTGTCATTGTTTGTGGTTTTCATCTGTGGGTCATTGCCCGGGCGGCCAATCAAAATGACCGAATTACGCATAGTTTTCATAATTTATAAATTTTAAAGTTAACATTTCGAACTCTCTTGCCGGAAATCGGTTTTTCTGTTTCCGACGGTGCAAAGTAACGGCGGCTTTTTCAACCTAGTCGGTAAACAAACGTTTATAGTCGTTTATAAACGGGATTAAACGTTTAAAAACGGATATATCATTGAATTTTAATAACTTGTGTTTTTGGATCCAATAAAAGAAAAATGTTTGTCTTTTGGGTAAAAGAACTAACTTTGCACCTAAAAGTACGGATGATTATGAATTGGTATATCATTTTAGGCATAATTTTGTGTGTGACTGGCCTTGTGTGGCATATCCTGTCTCCTGATTGGAATTCGGTAGAGCATACGTATCGAACGAACTTTTCCCTGACGTTGGAGTCTTTGTGCGTACCAATGGGTTTTGCTTGCTTTATGGCACAACACATGGCCGTTTACAATTTTACCACTCTGGGCAAATTTTTCCTTTATCTCCTCATTGGACTGGTTATCGACATGGTTATCAGGTTTGTTATCAACAAGATAAAACTCAAAAGAAAGAAGAAGGCCAAAAAATGATTTATCTGTAACGCCTTTGTTTTTCAAAAGAAAAGCAATACCTTTGCAGCGGAAAAAGTAACTAAATACATACTACAATGATAATAGAGAAAGTACATGCAAGAGAGATCCTCGATTCGAGAGGAAACCCCACTGTCGAAGTGGATGTGACATTGGAAAGCGGTGTTATGGGCCGTGCAGCGGTTCCGAGTGGTGCCTCGACAGGCGAAAACGAAGCACTTGAGTTGCGCGATGGCGACAAAGGCCGTTACCTCGGGAAAGGCACTCTGAAAGCCGTTGAGAATGTGAACAAGATTATAGCCCCTGCTGTTATAGGCATGAGTGCCCTTGACCAGCGCGGTGTAGACAATAAGATGATAGCCCTTGACGGCACCCCAACCAAGAAAAACCTCGGTGCCAACGCCATTCTTGGTGTGAGTCTTGCCGTGGCAAAAGCTGCCGCCAACTATCTTGACCTGCCTCTCTACCGCTACATAGGCGGAACAAACGGTCACATCCTGCCTGTCCCGATGATGAACATCATCAACGGTGGCGCACACAGCGACGCCCCCATTGCCTTCCAGGAGTTTATGATACGCCCTGTTGGCGCTCCCAACGTGCGTGAAGGTATACGCATGGGCGCCGAGGTGTTCCACAACCTAGCCAAACTTCTCAAGAAACGCGGTCTCTCAACAGCCGTCGGTGACGAAGGCGGTTTCGCACCAGCCCTCAAAGACACCGAAGATGCCCTCACCATTATCTGCGAGGCCATCAAGGCAGCAGGATATGAGCCAGGCAAGGACGTAAAGATTGCTATGGACTGCGCCGCTTCAGAGTTCGCTTTCCGCGAAGGCGACAAATGGTTCTATGATTACAGCCAACTCAAAGACGGCAAGAAAAAAGACCCCAACGGCAAACGCCTCAGCTCCGACGAGCAGATCGACTATCTGGAGCAGCTAATCAACAAGTTCCCCATCGACTCCATCGAAGACGGTCTTGACGAGAACGACTGGGACAGCTGGGTGAAGCTCAACCAGCGCATTGGCGACCGTTGCCAACTCGTGGGTGACGACCTTTTCGTTACCAATGTCAAGTTCCTTGAAAAAGGCATCAAGATGGGTGCTGCCAACTCCATCCTCATCAAGGTTAACCAGATAGGCTCGCTCAGCGAGACGTTAGACGCCATTGAGATGGCGCACCGCCATGGATACACCACAGTGACATCGCACCGCAGTGGCGAGACCGAGGACACCACCATAGCCGACATCGCTGTGGCAACCAACAGCGGTCAGATAAAGACCGGCTCAGCCAGCCGCACCGACCGCATGGCCAAGTACAACCAACTCATCCGCATCGAGGAAGAGCTTGGCGACAAAGCTTGTTATGGCTACACCAAATTGAGATAATAAATCTCGTCTCATAACACAGGGAGCACACCATTTTGTGCTCCCTTTTTTGTTGTTTTTTTCTTTAAACAAAATGAAATCTGACATTTTTCGTTATTTTTGCATATTCGTAGCTTTAAGTAATGTATAGAAAGATAAATAAAATGCTCGTTGCGGGCAGAGGTGAGATAGCTGTCAGGGTTATAAGGACTCTGAAGCGGCTCGACATCACGTCTGTAGCTGTCTATGCAGCCGATGATGCTGATGCTCTTTACGTCCGCATGGCCGACGAAGCCTATCCTTTGGGCGAAGGACAGTTGAGCGACACTTATCTAAACATAAGCAAGATAGTTAACATCGCCGTCGATTCGGGTTGCGATGCAGTGCATCCAGGTTATGGCTTCCTCTCTGAGAACCCCGATTTTGCCAAAGCCTGTGCCGATGCCAACGTGGTGTTTATTGGACCAGGCTCAGATGTGATTCGCTTAATGGGAAACAAAGTGGCAGCGCGTAAGTGTGCCATTGAGAGTGGTATCCCTGTGACGTGGGGTGTGACAGGCTCGATAAGCGAGATTTTGTCCCAAGCCGATGCTATGCCTTACCCTGTCCTTATCAAAGCAGCAGGTGGTGGTGGTGGGAAGGCGATGCATATCGTAAATAATAAGTCAGACCTTGAAACAGAGTTGCGACGCGCCTCGGATGAGGCTCTACGTTATTTTGGCGACGGAACCGTCTTCGTAGAGCAGTATGTTGTAGACCCGCGCCACATTGAAGTACAGGTGTTGGCCGATATGTATGGTAACGTCATACATCTTTTTGAGCGCGAATGCACCATACAACGACGTTATCAGAAAATCATTGAGGAGTCGCCGTCGCCGACATTAAACGATGATAAGCGAGTCCTTTTGTTTGAAGCAGCCGTTTCGCTATGCAGGAGAATTGGTTACTGCAATGCAGGTACTGTGGAGTTCATTGTCGACCGGGAGCAGAATTTCTATTTCCTTGAGATGAATACCCGAATCCAGGTCGAACATCCTGTCACAGAGTTGTGTACAGGCGTGGATATAGTGGAGGAGCAGATTAACATAGCCCAAGGGCGGCCTCTTGAGATAGGTCAAAGTGACGTGAAATCATCGGGGCATTCCATCGAGCTGCGTATATATGCAGAAGACCCAACTAACGAGTTTATGCCCTCGCCTGGTGACGTGACGGCTTATCATGAGCCTCAGTTGCTTGGCACTCGCATCGACAGCAGCATCGACGGCCCTTGCCGCATTTCGGGAGTTTACGACCCCATGATAGCGAAACTCGTATGCCATGCTAAAGACCGTCAGTCAGCCATAGAAACTGCACAAAGAGCCTTGTATGACTTCATCATCCAAGGCATAACTACCAATAAGGCTTATCTTTGGGAAATAGTGCGCGATAAGGATTTTGCCGAGAACAATATTTCCACCCACTTTTGTCGCAACCATAAGGAAAAACTGTTGCAAGCCTTGGATGACAGCCGCAAAAGTGTATGCGTCAACGATATAGTCATAACCTTCTTGCTTTTCGACCTTTTCAAGAAACAGTTCTCCGACAAAACTCAAAATGTCTGGGAACACATTGGATATTGGCGTTATATCATGAGAGTGCCGGTATCGATAGAGGAGAAAGAGAGAATCGTAAATATCAAAAATATTTCAAAAGGCAGTATCGGTGGAGACATCGATGGCAAGGCGTTCAGTGCTCAGATAACGCAGGTGAACGGCAACCAAATGAAGCTTAAAATAAATGGCCGCAGCGAGACTGCCTACTGCTCGGTTAATGCTGAAAACAAGACCATTGTCAACCTACGCGGACTCAATTTCATCTGCTCGCGCAATGACCAACTTGACGAGACCTTCGACTACTCGAAAGGCAAACTTTTCAATGACCAAAAAACTCTGACATCGCCCATGCCTGGCAAGGTGATAAAAATCAATGTGAAGGAGGGTGATGAAGTCAAGAAAGGCAGCGTGATGATTGTCGTCGAAGCCATGAAGATGGAGAACAATATCATAGCGGCAGAAGATGCCCGTGTGAAAAAAGTTCTTGTCAAACAGGACGAGATGGTGGATAACAAGATGCAACTGATAGAACTTGATGAGTTGTGACACGTGCCTGGATGACTCCGTGACACGAGACTGCGAGACACGTGCCAAATAAACAAATAAACAAATCAACAAATAAACAGATTAACAAATCAACAAAAAAACAGACCATGAATTTTGACCTGACAAAAGAACAAGAGGAACTGCGCGCCAAGGTACGTGCTTTCGCCGAAAAAGAGGTGAAACCCGTTGCGCAATATAACGATGAAAACCAGAAATTCGATGTCGATTTAACTCTCAAAATGGGTGAAAACGGACTTCTTGGCATGACCGTTCCAAAGGAATATGGAGGTCAGGGGCTTGACAACCTATCCTATATCATCGCTGTCGAGGAGCTTGCCCGTGTGGATGGCTCCACTGCGGCCACCATCGCAGCCGACAACTCGCTCGGCATAGGTCCCATAAAGGACTATGGCACCACTGAGCAGAAAAACAAATATCTGCCACAGCTTTGCAAAAACCGTCTCTGGGGTTTCGGTTTGACAGAGGAAAATGCCGGTTCCGACTCGCGAGGCACACGCACTACGGCGCAGCGTGTCGAGGATGGCTGGCTGCTGAACGGCGAGAAGCTCTTCATCACCAATAGCGCGACACCTATCAGCCTTGGAACAACAGTGCAGGCGGTGTCGGGACAGAAAGATGGCAAGCCTGAGTTCACCGCGTTGCTTGTCGAAAACACCGCTGAAGGCTTCACCCAGGAGCCTATGGACGGCAAGATGATGTGGCGTGCTTCCAACACAGGCCGACTGACGTTCAAGAATGTCCATGTCGCCGACGAGAGCATCCTCGGCAAGCCAGGAGAAGGCTCGCACATCATGCTGGCAACACTCGATTCTGGACGCTTGTCGATAGCGGCAATGGCATTGGGTTGTGCACAAGGTGCCTATGAGATGGCGCTTGAATACTCTAAGAAACGCGAACAGTTTGGCAAGCCAGTGTGCAAGTTCCAAGCCGTGTCGTTCAAGCTTGCTGACATGGCCATGAAGATTGAGGCTGCACGTGGATTGCTGTATCGTGCCTGCTGGCTAAAAGACCAACACCGTCCGTTTGGCAAGGAGGCGGCAATGGCGAAGCTTTATTGCTCTGAAGTGGCTGCCGAGGTATGCGACAAAGGCGTTCAGGTCATGGGTGGACATGGCCTGCTCAAGGACTTTACCATGGAGCGTTTCTACCGCGACCAGCGCATCCTGCAGATAGGCGAGGGTACCTCCGAGATACTGCGTCTCGTCATCTCTCGAGCCATTGGCTGCTGAATATTTTTAGTTGAAAGTTCTTAGTTTACGGTTGGGTTTATTGCCCTATTCGAGCACTATTTTTCTGCTTGTAAGCCCTGCGTTTGTTGTCACCTGTATCATGTAAACACCTCTTGTGAAACTAGAGACGTTGATGACAGCATGATCTTCATTATAGGCCTTGCTGAATACTATTTGTCCCATTGTGTTGTATATAGTGACATGGCGTAGATTGTTTGTTCCGATATTGATTGTTTCTTTTGCAGGATTGGGGTATATGCAGATGTTGTCTGTTTCGTTGTGTTTCAATCCGCTGATGTCTTGTTCGTATTCTGTCGTCCAGCTCTCAGCGAGACTGTTGTCATAGTCCAAATCAATAAGCTTGAGGTAAGGACCGTTGCCGTCGGCAGCCATGGGCCAGGGCAGGCTGTCGTGGTAGTGCACTAGGTCGATGATGTTGCCCCATGCGTCAGCGAGGACGAGGTTCTCTTCCTTGTTTGAGAGGTCGCGTGTGTATTGTCCGAAGGCTTCAACGCCATAGTACTCACGGAATGCGTAAGGGTCAGAGCATAGCCAGATGGCTTCGTGAGGCTCGATGGTGCTGCCGTATGGGAACTGGTAAGTCAGTCCCAATTCACGGAAATAGATGCCCGACAAATCCACTTGTTCGTCGCCGTGGTTTGTTATTTCGATGAACTCCAGTTGTTTTTCTGTGAAGCCCCAAGCGGGCATGGGGTGATAGTGTATCTTTGAGATGACGAGAGGCGGGGTTGTGATGTTGCTGCATTCCTCGCAACCGCCGATGTTGGCAGTTATCCAGTCGATGCGGTCCGACAGCCATTCCTTCATATCGTTCAGGTAATAGTTGTGATAGTTCATCTCTCCCCATCTCTGGTTGTCGCGTGTGATGGCTTCGCTTATCAGGCTGTTTGTCTCGTCTATTTTGTCTATGATCCTTTGGTAGTCGAAGGGCTGTCCATCTTGTGTTAGTTCGTTCCAGCGGCGCGACAGGTAGCAATGGAAGGTGCTGTTGTTGAATAGGTCAGTCCAGAATTCCGGGCCTTCGTTGTCGTCGTTGGAGAATTGCCACACGTCATATTGGCTGCGCCAGCCGAATTCGTCGTAGCCGTAGGCAAGGTTGTAGTCCCACACCGGACCTGCGCGTAGTTTGCCGTTGCGGTCTTTGTGAAAGAAAGTGCTGAGCTGATACACATCGACGTTGGAGCTTATCTCGGCAATCATCATGAAATCGACAAAGGTGGGTATGTCGATGACTGACGGGAAACCGTTTTGGATGCTCTCGTTGTTGTCATGCGAGGTGTTGGCGAGTTTGTTGAAGATGGAATGAATGTAGTTGTTCTGTGCCGTTGTTATTTCATCAGGTTTTGGGTAGTGGTGTATGAAGTCGGTGGAGTAGGTGTAGCTTGGCATGGTCCATGCAACGGGGTCGCCGCCTGTGGTCTTGTCGGCCTTGGTGATGTAGCCTCCCGTGACGTTGGCCGGGCTGTTTTCGTCAGGCGACAGCTTCACGATGTTGACTCGGTTCTTATCCACCTTTATCTTTTCTACAAGCATATAGAGTCCATTATATTGGTTGTTGAGCATCACCTCGCAATAGACGCATCGAGGGGCGTATTGGCCCAATTCTCTTGAGAGTTCGTAAGAGATATAGTCGCGCATGCCTGTCTGGTCGAAGGGCAGCGAGTTCAGTATCCAGGCGTGCTCCTCTGGCATCCCTAGCAGGCTGACGTTGTTCTTGGTTGTATCGTCGACGAGGTAGGTGGTGAAGCCATATTGTTTTTTGTTCAAAAAATCTTGCGAGCTGCTCCCTCGACGTTCTATGGCGATGCGTCCGTCGTAGTTGAGGAGTTCAGGTGTATTGGCGTCGGAGAGGTAGTTGCGTGAGCCATCCTGATGCCATATTATCTTCATGTTGGCGCCTATCTTGGGTTCATCGGGGATGCTGGCGCCACCGTCGGTGTTGATGATGACGATAGGCAGGTTGCTGCTGGTGAAGTTTTGAGCCTTGGTTTGTAGTGCAAATACAAATATCAAGACTAATATTATAATAAGGTGTATACGAGTCTTCATTTTCTTTTATTCAAGCTGCGAATATATGTAAAAAAAAGAACCTGCCGATCGGCAGGTTCCTTTTTTTGTTGGTGCTAGTGTTGTTATTTCACGAACACATCAACACGGCGTTGTCCGGAAAGGACTTTGTCTTCAAACTCAGGATAAACATTCATCATGTTTCTGATCTCTTGTTCTTTCTGAGCATCGCTGCCCGAGAGGTGGTTAACCACGTTCACGATAGCGTCTTTGTCTTTAATGTCTGAGTTGGCGACAAAGTTGAGCAGGTTGTCCCAGTCAGCACCGTTACCATTGGTGTTGAGTTCGAAGAGGTCAGCGCTGAGTTTAGCTTTCTTGAGCTGGTCTTGAACGGCTTTCTTAACAGCCTCAGCACGTTGCTCTGACAGTTCTTGGTTGTGACCGCCTTCGCCTTCAACAGATGCAAAGCCTTCGAGGTTGAATGCAAGACCGTTGCCTTCCAACAGTTTGGCGGCGATGATCTTAGCAGCTTCCTTGTTGTCTTTTCTGCTGTCTAACTTAGCTGAGTTCTTCTTGAAGGTGAATGTGCAAATCGGTTTAGGAGCAACTTTGAATGTACCGCAAACAACGGTGTTGCCCTCAGGCATTGTAAAGCTGTTGCCATTGATGGTAGTTGTTTGGCCGTTGACTGTGTAGTACAGGCTTTCAGGGCTACCGTCTTTAACAGGTGTAGCAGTCACTGTGATTGTTGTACCAGCTGCAACTTCGCCTTGTTCTGAGAGGGTGATGGTACCGTTCTCAGGTGTGCAAGCGCTCAGAGTGTACTCGTAAGGAGTTGTTCTGACAACGCCACCCTTGTAGATAACTTGGTCAGCAGCTTCGGCGGTGTGGCCTTCGTTGACGGCGTCGGTGAAGGTGGGTTTGCCGTTTATTGTTGAGTTCTTCATGCCTTCGTCATCGCTGAAGTCGTAGTCGAAGGTGTTGTGGAAGGTGTAGGTTCCGCCAGTCTTGTAAGGAACTTGTGTGCCAGGAACGTTGTTGACTTTCTCGCCCACGAAGGTGATAGGTTCAAGCTCGATGCTCTTGCCGTTGTAGTTCACGTAAGGAGTGAGGGTCATTGTAGCGTTCTTGTCGAAGTACTTGGCAGGAATCTTAACCTCAACGTCGCACTCGACTTTGCCGTCATGCTCTTCGAGCGGATCAGGTGTAACAGTGTAGGTGACTTGGCCGGCGTCTTTAGCCATTCTCTCGATGTTGGCAACCTTCTTCACGAACTTGAAGCGGAGACCGAGGTTCACAGTACCGTATTTATCGTTGTAGAGGAATTTCTCGTCAGCGCCTTTGGTCATACGGTCGATCTTGTCGGTGAAGGTGAAGTTGTAGGTATAGTCGATGAAGAGGTCAACGATGCTGCGGTTGCCACCCTTTTTGTGGAAGCTCCAGTACATTTCAGCACCGACAGGTAATGTAAGGGTCACTTGAGGTTTGCCAAACATGCCTTCGCCAGCAGCTGCAACAACCTCGTCGCCTGACTGATATTCGTTGTCGGCGGTGAGCTTAGCTTGGTCTTCAGGAAGGTTGTAACCATAAACGGACTGAGGAGTGAACATCAAAGCACCGACACCAACGTGGGGAGCGAAGTGGAACACTCTGTCCCATCTGTAACCACCGATGAGGTTGCAGAGGTCGAATGTAGCATTCAAGCTAGCATCCAAAGCGTGAGTCTTGCTGAACTCATAGGTGTTGTAGCCAGGAACTTCAGCTTCATCCTTGGGAGCACCCACTGTTATCCATTGAGTTCTGGGGTCGATAGCATAGCCGTCAACGCCAACTTTCTCACCATTGAGGCCGACATAACCCAATTTCAGGTTCATGCCAACCACGCCGCCGAACTGGTAGCCCAATGTGAGCTTGCCGTCGAATGCAAGGTGACGTGTGTTGAAGTCTTTGAAGTTCTGCCACCACACTTTGTAGTTGCTGAGGTCGCCGTGATAAACGGAGAGACCGCCTTCAACACCCATGTAGAAGTACTTCTTCTGATAAGTACTCTGAGCGAACATTGATGACAATGGGAACATCGCTAACAGAGCAATCATCAACATTTTTGTCAAAATTCTCTTCATGATCAAATTGTTTTAGTTTATAATTTATTTAATTTCAATAATTTACATCTTTCTGTCTGTTTCTGCCCCATCATGGCTCTTCAACCTTAACGAGCCGAAAAAGCCACTTTGAACCCTAAACAAGCATACAAAAGTAAGGTTTTTTTTTATTGGTGGATATTTTTTTTCATTTTTTTTATCACAAAAATAGCGTTTTATCCTCTGGGAGGCAACAAGGATTTCGTTATTCGTTTAGGAAGCTGTATTCAAAATACATTCTTTAATGTGACTAAATAGTTGATTATTAGTGTTTTTTTTGGATAAACCATCATTTCATGTCCCCATTTCAGCTCTTCAATGGCCATGACACCGCTCGCTCAATGTACGAAAAAAAATGACAACGACTGAATAGTCTGGTTTTCCGCGACCTGTAGTCTAAAACTACAAAAACATCTTTTCGTAAGCTTTCCACATAACTATTCCAGCGCAAACCGACACGTTGAGCGAGTGTTTTGTGCCGCTTTGCGGCAGTTCGATGGCACCATCGCACATTTCCACAACTTCTTCGCTCACTCCATCCACCTCGTTGCCCATTACAAGTGCGGTTTTCTCTTCGAAAACGAAATCTTGAAGCATGATGCTGTCTTCGGTCTGTTCTACGGCATAAATCATGTAGCCCAGCTCTTTAAGATGCTGGCAGGCCTCGGTGGTAGTTTCAAAATACTGCCATTTCACCGAGTCTTCGGCTCCAAGCGCTGTTTTGTGTATGTCGCGGTGTGGCGGACATGCTGTTATGCCGCAAAGGTATATTTCGCTGACAAGAAATGCATCGGCGGTGCGGAAGACTGAGCCAGTGTTGTTGTGCGAGCGTATGTTGTCAAGCACGACTATCACAGGAAGTTTGTCTCTCTGTTCGTATTCCTCTATCGAGGGACGGTTCAGTTCTGCAGTGGTAAGCTTGCGCATAGTGGAGATTAATTGACCCGTGTCCGTTTATCGTGTCTTTCAGCGTCATTAAAAACTAAACGTCAATCCCAGGGATGGCAGAATTGGCAGTTGGCTTATGTCCTCCCGTGTGACGATGTCGACATAGAAGACGTTTGCGCGGTTGTAGACGTTTGTCACGCTGAGGTCTATCTCTAGGCTCATGCGCTCGGAGAAGTAGAAGCGGCGTTTTGCGTCAAGGTCGAAGCGATGGTATGTTGGAAGTCGCCCCTCGTTGAGTTCGCCGTAAAGCACTCCGAGTTCGCCATTGGCAGTGGTGTAGTCGAAGAAGATGCCGTCTTTGTTGAAGGGCAGATATTCGTAGAAGCCTTTAATCTTGGTGAACGGGAAGCCCGAACCGAAGTTCCAGCGGCCGCTGAACTCCCACTCGCGTTTCTTGCCGCATGTGTAGGTCACAAGCAGATTGATGTTGTGGCGGCGGTCGAAGTGGGGGGCATAACTCGAATAAACCACTTGTCCGTCTTCATAATGCTCGTAGTTGCGTTTAACAAAGCCCAAGGCATAGACTGCCCAAACATACCAGTTCTTGTTCTCGAACTTTATCGACAGGTCAAAGCCGTATGCGTCTCCTGTCTCTATCATGAAGTCTTTCTTGAGTATGTCGGGAACAGCGATGTTCTGTTGATTGTCTTCGAAAAGTTTGCTGCGGTTGAGGTTTGTAAGTTGGTTGAAGTTCTTCCAGTATCCCTCGATGTTTGAGGTGATGCCCCAGGGCAGGTCGAACTCAACACCGCCAACTATATGGTTGGCTTTCTGTAGCGACGATTTGATGTTTTTCCCGTTGAAGGTGCTGGGCACGTTATCTATGCCCGAAAGGAATCCGTAGAAGAGATTCACCACGTCGCGGTCGCTTGTGGCGGCGACATAGTTTTGCGAATACATTCCACCTGCGGCCTTGATGCGTATATGGTCGGTGATGTTGTATTTCAGTGCCAGCCTGGGTTCTGGCGACACTTTCGACATGGAGGCATACCATTGCAGACGGAAACTTGGCTCGAAAAGGAACTTGCCGAAGGTCGCTTTATATTTGGCGTATATGCCTATCTCTGTGGAGTTGTCCTTGGCTGTGATTTTGTAGCCACCGTAAGTGCTGTATGTCTCGTAGTTGGTTGTGTAGCCGTTTATCTCGGTGCCGAACTTAAGTGTTCCCTTGCTGAGGAAATAGCTGAAGTCGAAGCCCACGTTGAAGCCGTTGATGGAACTGAAGCGGTCGGGGCTGTTGTTTTCCTGCATTGTGGCTTTGTAACTTGAATAGGCCACCACGCCTTCTATCATGGCAGGTGCCTTGCCTGGTATTATGAGGAAGTTACCACCGCCACCAAACGAGCGCCAGCCGAAGTCGGACAGCGAACGATAGTTGTTGACCCAGTCGTTGAACGAGAAACCAAACAGGTTGAACTTGCTTCCGTTACCGCCTACTATCGACATCTTGGCATAGGCATCGGCATAGTTGAAGGGAAGCCCGTTGACAGAGGCGTACTTATACAGGTATTTGCTTGTTTGTTCAAGATATGAGCCTTTTGCCGACAAGACGAAGGAGATGCCCGCTGATTTGTCGTTTTTTGGCTTGAGCAGAGGCCCTTCAAGGGTCAGCTTGGCTCCGAAAGTGCTTGCACCGACCTTGCCGGAGATGTGTTTCTTGTTGCCGTCACGGGTGCTGATGTCCATGATGGAGGAGATGCGTCCGCCGTATTCTGCACCGAAGCCGCCTGTGTAGACATCGGCATTGCGTATGATGTCGGTGTCGAAAACCGAGAACAGACCTATGGAATGGAACGGATTGTAAACAGTCATACCGTCTAAAAGAACCTTGTTCTGGATGGGCGATCCTCCACGGATATACAGCTGTCCGCCCTGGTCGCCGGTGAAAACAACACCCGGTATCACTTGAAGATATTGCGCCAGGTCAGCCTGACCGCCAATGCTCGGTATTTTGGTGATGGTCTTGGGTGTGGCGGTGACAACGGCAGTTCTGGTCTCGGTCTGGGCCTCGATCTTTTCGGCTGTGATGTTGACCGTCTCGAGTTTGAGCGATGTCTCGGTAAGGTTGTATTTGCGCATTGTGTTGACCCCACCGGATAGTTTCACATGATCGGTGATGGTGTCGTAGCCTAGCGATGTGACCAGCACTGTATAGTTGCCGTCTGCAATTTTGGTTATGTTGAAATAGCCGTTCTCGTCGGTGCTGCTTCCGTAGGTTGTGCCTTTAAGTACAACGTTGGCAAACATCAATGGCTCGCCTGTGTTGGCCTCGTAAACAAAGCCTTTCAGTGTGTTTTGTGCCTTGAGCGAAAATGACGTGATGGCTACAATGAAGGCTATAATGAGATATAATTTGCTTTTTGCTTGCATAATGTAATCTGTGTTTCAAACCGCAAAGTAAATAAAAAAAACAAAGCGGTGAAAGTTTTTTTTGAAACACAGATTTTAAATATCTCTTCAGGACGTCTTATGCCCAATTTCAACCAACTTTCAGCTTCTAACCACGACTATTCCTGCTCCTGCATCAATTCTTATGCGAAGATTATGGTTCGTTTCGTTGTTGCTTGCCAACTGCCAGTGGTTTTCCTCTGTCTCGATGAATCTGTCGAAGTCTTTATAGGTTAAAGCCGATGCACAGTCAATGGTGCAATTGATGTCTTTGGGTATTGTTATGCTTATTTTTGACACCCCTGATGTGATTGATAGTTCGGAGTCGAAGTCGTATTTGCCGATTTTAACTTTTATGTTGCCCGTTGTCGTGGCTATGTCGATTCGCTCTGCTTTGTGACGGCTCAGGTCGATGTCGACGCTGGCGGCTCCTGTCGAAATGTCAAAGTCCCAGACCGGCTTTTCGTTGAGTTTTATGTTGACGGGTTTCTCGAAGCCTCTCATCAGTTGTGGAGTGCGTTTCAAGGTAGATACTGTCAAAATGTTGTTGTCGTTGCTTCGTGTGGATGTGATATTGAGGTTGTTGTCTCCTTGTGTGGCCTCGGCCAAATCGTCGCAGATGCCACAGATGGATAGGCTGCCTGAACCCATTTGTACTTCTAGTCGAGTGTTGCCGCTTTCGAAAGACATCTTGTCTGGACTTCTTTTACAAATAAGCCCGCCCCAAGCGGAGCAGGCGTATTTATATGTGTTTTTGTCGATGGCGGTTTTAGGCCGCCCGATATCAACAGCAGAGAACAAGTCTAAGAGACTGTGCTCCTTTTTCGCTTCATAATGATAAAGCAGGCATCCTATCGCAAGCGTGACAAGAAAAATTATGGCTTTTATTGTGTCGTTGGTTGGCAAAATCATTACTCCTATTATAATAAGGAGTATCGGCCATAGCTTTCGTGCGGTGAGCCAGCTGAATTCGAACACACCGAGACTTGCTAACAAGGCAATGACGCCTATGAAGAGCAGTATTATACCCCAAAAGAGCCGTTTGTTTTTCATGATTCCTCCTCCTTTTTTTTAGAAGTTTTGAATGAGTTGAAAATCAATACTATACCTATTATTATTATTGCGACAGGCCAAAATTTGAGTAAGTTAAGGTCAGGGATGAAGTTGCAGGCTAATAGCCATGCTCCCAATACTATGAGCGTTATGCCTATGGCCAAATTGCCCCTGTGGTTGTCATAGGTTGTCTGCGGCAGTTTCTCGCTGCCGTCGTTTTCTGTAACAGTTTGCCGTGCATCGTTGCGCGCTGGCATGGCAATCCATAGGATGATGTAGGCAAGCAGACCTGTTCCGAACACGAAAAAGGCTATGCAAAAAATCAAGCGTACTATGGTCGGGTCGATGCCGAAATAGTTGCCCAAACCTGAGCAGACACCGCCAAGAACACGGTCGCTCATTGTGCGTTCAAGTTTATTCTCCATTTCCTTCCTTTTTTATGGTTCAACTGAATTTATATGAACAAAAATTGTGCCTTATTGGTGTTTTTTGTTGCAACATACCAAAAAAATTATTTTCTTTGTATGCTAATATCAAAATGCAAACGTATGAAAGTTGGTTTTATTGCTAAGAAGTTTGTTGTCGTTGTTGTTGCGCTGTTTATGGGTCTGCCGTTGTCGCTGACTTCACAGAATATAAGAAAGTGCTTTGAAGATGCCTATTCGGCCTGTCCTCAGATACCGCGAGGCATGCTCGAGGCTGTTTCGTTTACCAACACTCATTTCACCCATCTGACCGATGCCGATTATCACAATTGTGGTGAAGACCATGACATGCCGCGCGCTTACGGCTTGATGGGCCTGGTGGCTGACGGCAAGGGTGTTTTTCGCGAGAACCTTCATCTTGTGTCACAATTATCAGGTTTTACCGAGAGTGAGATTTTGGCGGACCCTGGTGCAAATGTTATGGCTTACGCTGTTGCTTTTGTCAGTGTGATGAACGAGAAACAATGCCGATCCTTGAGCGATTTTCAAGAGGTTTTGAAAGATTTGTCAGAGCTTCCTTTGGAAAAGGAGTCGGATGAGTTTCCTATGGATGTCATGCTCTATTCGGTATACTATTTTATGGGTAATGAGGCCTTGTGTCAGCAATTTGGAATTGAGAAAACCGATATTGACATGAAAGCTGTCTTTGGCGACAAGTTGGACTATCTTCAATCAGGCAGTGTTGTTTCGCTCCGCGATGTGGATTATCCTGGCGCTGTGTGGAACCCTGCCGCATCGTGCAACTATGGCACTCGCACCGACCCTGTCACTGCTGTCGTGGTGCACGACACCGAGGGTAGCTTCGCTGGCTCGGTGAGCTGGTTCCAGAATTGCCAGGCAGGCACCTCGGCACACTATGTGGTGCGTTCTGTTGATGGATATGTGGTGCAGATGGTGCGCGAAGCCGATAAGGCCTGGCATGCCCGCGACGCCAACCGCTATGCCATAGGTATTGAGCATGAAGGATATGCAAGCAATCCCGCTTATTACACCGACACGATGTATAAGTCATCGGCGGCTTTGGTGAAAAACATCTGTGACCGCTACGACGCCATCGGCTCGCATTATGTGTTCTACCGCGACACCCTCGACAACGGCACTGCTCTCGACTCCGGTCTGCATGAACTCGGTGGCGACAACCCGGAAACGAATAAGGTTTATTGTACCAGGGTTTGTGGACACCAACACCTTTATAATCAGACACACACCGACCCGGGCCCATACTGGAACTGGGATTATTACTACAGATTAATCAACCGTGATGTGACAGAGCCTGAGATTTTGGAAGGGACGTCGGGCGTCTTCAACAACCACACATCCAAGAACTATCCCAACAGTGAGCGTAGCCTCACGCTGATAAGGGTGCCGGAGGGGAGCATCGTGAATCTCGAATTCCAAAGCTTTGCGCTCGAGACAAACTATGACTTTATGTGGATTTACGACGGCAACAGCGAGTTCGCTCCTCTCATAGGCCGTTACAACACCCAAAGTCCGGGTGTGGTGCAATCGAGTGGCAACGAGATGCTGGTAGAGTTCCGTTCCGACTGCAACGACAACGCCGCCGGATGGCATGCCACTTGGTCGGCGATCGCAACAACGACGGAAATTTTCGAGACAGCTTGTGATAGTTTTGAATGGAATAATATAACATACAATCAATCAGGTGATTATGAATATATAACCCAATCTGCGTCGGGTGGCGACAGCACGGTGGTTTTGCATCTAACCATCAACCAGAGTGTCCATAACGAGATAATAGTTATTAGCTATGAATCCTATATGTGGAATGGTGTTACCTATACCGAGTCGGGCGACTACGATCAGACCTTCACCACAGCTCAAGGCTGCGATAGCATTGTAACTATGCACCTGACACTGAATTTGCTGCCCAATATCACTGTGACGGGCGACACTCTCATTTACGAGGGCCAAAATGCCACGCTTACAGCGTCGGGAGCCGTCTCTTATCAGTGGAGCAATGGCAACACAACACCGACGATAGTTGTCAGCCCGCCTACAACAACGACCTATTATGTTCAAGGTTTTGATGAAAATGGTGCATCAGTGGGCTATGGCAGTATCACCGTCACTGTTTTGCCAGATGGAATAAAGGAGCTTGAAAATCAGCATGTTGTATTGTTTCCTAATCCAGTGTTGCAGTCTTTGAAAATAGAGTTACCCTATGGCTCGCACGCCCAAGCATCAATCGTTGATGTGTGTGGCAGGGAAGTGGCTTCTGTAGCCGAGTTCGACACTTTTACCAATGTTGATGTGTCGAAACTGAAGGCGGGTGTGTATTTTGTGAAATGCTTTGTTAATAATTCGACGTTGAAAATGGCGAAATTTGTTAAAATGTAGGGCAAGGACAATAAAAAAACTTGTTGCAATGTTTTTATTGTTATCTTTGTAGCGAAAACGAAAATTTAAGTAGAAATAAATTCAAATACATGGAGAAATTATTGTTATTGGGAGATGAAGCCATTGCTCAAGGCTTTATCGATGCTGGTGGAAGTGCCATCAACAGCTATCCCGGCACCCCTTCCACTCAGATTACGGAGTATGTGATTAACTCGAAACAGGCCAAGGAGCTTGGTGTTGTTGCTAATTGGTGCGCCAACGAGAAGACGGCTCTTGAAGCCTCTATCGGTGTTGCCTATGCTGGTAAACGCGCTATGACCTGCATGAAACATGTCGGTCTCAACGTGTGCGGCGACCCTTTCATGAATGCCGCCATCATCGGTACCAAGGGTGTTCTGGTTGTCGTTGCCGACGACCCGAGCATGTTCTCATCACAAGATGAGCAGGACAGCCGCTTCTACGGCCACTGGGCCATGATACCCATGCTGGAGCCTTCGAACCAACAAGAGGCTTACGACATGGTCCATTTCGGCTTTGAGCTGAGCGAGAAATTGGGAACTCCTGTTCTTTATCGTATTCCTACCCGTCTGGCTCATAGTCGTGCCGGTGTGGTGCGTAAACCTGTGCGCAAGCAAAACGACCTCGGCGAGCCTGCCGACGCACGCTCCTTCGTGCTGCTTCCCGCAAATGCAAAACGCCTCTACCGTGACCTCATCGATAAGCAACCCACTTTCAACAAGTCATCGGAGGAGTCGGGCTTCAACAAATATATCGACGGCGAGAACAAGAAACTAGGCATCGTCACCACAGGCATAGCCTATAACTATCTGATGGAGAACTTCAAAGACGGCAAATGCCCTTATCCCATCGTGAAGATAACACAATATCCGTTGCCCTACAATATGCTGAGCAAGCTGTATGACGAGTGTGATGAGCTCCTCGTTCTTGAAGATGGTCAGCCTTTCGTCGAAGAGCAGCTGAAAGGCTTCCTTGGCAAAGGCAAGAAAGTCATAGGCCGTCTTGACGAGACCATCCGCCGCGATGGTGAGCTGAATGCTGAGAAGGTCGCTAAGGCTCTTGGCATGAAACCTCAGAGTGGCAAGGCTGTTCCAGAGGTGGTGGTCAACCGTCCTCCCGCGCTCTGCCAAGGTTGTCCTCATGTTGACAGCTACACAGCTCTCAACGCTGTTATGGCCAACCATAAGGGTGGTAAGGTGTTCGGCGATATAGGTTGCTACACCTTGGGATTCAACATGGGCGCCATCAACACCACGGTGTGCATGGGTGCTTCCATCACAATGGCTAAAGGCGCTGCCGAAGTGGGTATCTTCCCATCTGTAGCTGTCATCGGTGACGGTACTTTCGGACACAGCGGTTTGACGGGCCTCATGGATTGCGTCAACGAGAAAGCCAATGTTGTGGTGATGATCCTCGATAACGACATAACAGCTATGACAGGTGGTCAGCCTTCATCGGCACACAACAAGATTCGCCGCATCTGCGAAGGCTTGGGTGTCGAGCCAGAGCACATCCGCGACATCGTTCCGCTGCCCAAGAACCACGACGAGAATGTAAAGATAATAGAGGAAGAGGTGGCCTACAACGGAGTTTCTGTCATCATCCCTCACCGCACATGCATCGTTGAACTGAAGAAACACATGAAGAAATAAGCTGATAGCTGACGGCCAAATAATAATCATTAAAAACTTAAATAGTAACTGATATGAAAAAAGATATAATTCTTTGCGGTGTAGGCGGCGACGGCATAGTTTCTGTTGCCAAGATAATATCGGATGCCGCTCTCAATATGGGTCTTAACTTGAAACAGTCGGAGATTCACGGAATGTCGCAACGCGGTGGTTCTGTGTTCTCGCACCTGCGCCTGTCGAGCAACGAGATTTTCGCCGATGTCATTCCTGAAGGCCAGGCCGACATTATCCTGTCGAGCGAGCCGATGGAGGCTTTGCGCTATTTGCCTTTCCTTGCTCCCAATGGTTGGATTATCACCAACTCAGATCCATTTGTGAACATCAACAACTATCCAGACATGGCCAAGATAGAAGCCGAGCTTGCAAAATGCGGCAACGTGGTGTCGTTCAACGCCAACGAGATTGCCAAGCAGATCAAGGCTCGTTCCAATATGGTGCTTCTGGGTGCCACGGTGCCATATCTCGATATTGAGCTTGCCAAGGTGGAAGAGGCCATCTCACACATCTTCGGCAAGAAGGGTGCTGATGTCGTCGAGCTCAACCTCAAGGCTCTGCACGCCGGTTACGAGCAGGCGAAGAAATAAAACATCCGTCGTGACGGTAAAAAAACAGGGCGACTTTTTTAAGTCGCCCTGTTTTTTGATTTTGTTTGCGATTAAAGTCAGTTGTTATTTACAACATAACCGAAAACCTCGCCGTTGTATTTGTCGTTTGATGCTACAATACTTACACGGCCATACTCGTCAGCCTCACGGGTTGCTGTGCCGTAGTGTACTTCACCTGTAATCTGGAGATTCTGGGAAGTGCATGTTGTACTTTTATAGTCTCCTGAGAAACTACCTACTTCATTCAAAGTCCCAGTCATATACACTGTACCGCTGGTGCTATTGCTGAACGATTCAATCCATTTCACATTGTTCATGTCATAATTCAGATTCACGGTTGTCAATCCGTTGCTAGCGGTCGAAACAGAACCTGTAATATGGACAGTGCCTCCGTATGGTGCTTCAAATTCCATGTCGGGTGCTGAAATTGTTGTTCCAGCAATGTGTTGGTTGTAAAACGTCACTTGGGCTCTTAGGATAGCGCAAGCGAGATAATTGTAGTAGTTATGGTCTGAAACTGTCAGTGGCTCTTTTTTGCAGCCGAACGATATCGACAATACAGCCAGCATTGCGATTATTGAGGCGAGCTTTTTCATGGCAATGACTTATTTCTGGAATATCTTCTGCCAGTTCTTGTATTCGCGCTCTTTCCAAGGTCCGTTGTGATAGACGTAGGATGCGATGGCGGGTATCACGGTGGTGCCTTCGGCATAGACCATCTGCTGCAGCTTCTCGCTCACCTTGCCCCATGAGCCGGCCTCGAGCAGTGTTGATGACGAGCAGGCACCGTCGCGCACGTCAGCCACGGTAATCTGGATGGCATATTTGTGCATTGGCACGTCATAGCCTAAAATCTCGGCGCATACCACAGTGTCTTGAGCGAAGTTCTTGGGAGTTCCGCCGCCCACCATGAAGAGGCCTGATTCGGGAGTCTGCATCTTGATTTCTGTCAGTTCGACGAAGTCGCACACCGAGTCAATCGAGAGGTAGGGTTTGCCTTCCTTGCGGCGCTCCCACTGGTGCTTGCCGATGCCGAAGCCTGCCGACGAGTCGCTGAAAGCGGGGCAGAAAATCGGCACTCCGCACTCATAGCAGGTCTGGATGAGGCTGTTCTTTTTCACAGCGCGACCGTTGTGCAGCCATTTTCCAAGTTCCCAGATGAACTCGCGCGATGAGTAGGGACGTGCCTCGAGCATATTGGCCAACTCGTAAGTGGCATTGTCGCAGGCCTGAAGCTGTTCCTCATCAATATAGGTGTCGTAAATGCGGTCGATGTAGAGTTCACGCAAGGTTGTGTCGGGAATGACGTTTTCCTTCTCACCGATGTAGTGCTTGAAACCAAGGGCTTCGAAGAGATCCATGTCAATGATTGAGGCTCCTGTCGAAACAACGACGTCGATCATCTTGTTGCGAACCATATCCACATAAACTTGCATACAGCCGGCAGCAGAGGTTGAACCGGCAAGGGTGAGTATGTTGGTGCATTCTTTCTCGGCACACATCATCATGAGGATGTCAGCGGCACGGGCTGCATCGCGCGAGGTGAACGACATCTTGCGCATGGCGTTGATGAGTTCTGTTGAGTCGTAAGTCTTTATGTCGATGTGCTCGACAACTTCTTTAAGCAGGTCTTTTTTCTCCATTTTTATTATAGTTTTGATAAATATTCTAAACTGCAAATTTACTAAAATCAATAAATCTACTGCATTTATTTTATCCTTATTTATTATAAACTTTCAAAATGTAATGTAAGATGTTGTTATTCATGTGATTGTAAAAATACATTGTTTTTTATCGACATTTATGCTAATTAGTTACCTTTGCAGGGAAATCTTATATACAGCATAAGAATGGAAATTATTATTTAATGTATTAATATTCAATGTTTTATGGTAACTATTTTTGGTTTTAGTTTCAGTATTTGGGAGGTTTTGTTCCTTCTTTGTTTTGCCGTTAGTTGGCCTCTTTCTATAGCAAAGGCTTTGCGTACAAAGGTCGTTGCAGGCAAAAGCCCTTTGTTTATGTCACTCATTATTTTAGGTTACGTCTTTGGCATTATAAACAAGTTGACTTCAGGCAAACCTGACATAGTAATATGGCTTTATGTAATCAATGGTCTTATGGTTTTCACCGACTTAATGCTGTATTTTTATTATTCAAGGCACCCCAAGAAGGACTAACTCTTATATATAATAAGGTGTGCCGTGTTGCCGGGTGTTTCCGTGTCCGCGAGGCTGTTCGCCGCCGTTTTCCGCGAAAAAAAACTTTTCCGCGGGGCTGTCTGCAACCGTGTGGTTTGCAGCGTGTTGCGCGGTTGACGCAAAAAAAGTGCGACAAAAGATGAAAAAAAGTGCGTCCT